>Ga0209185_1000039_pt1 | contig 215151 bp, 184 predicted proteins | sample SidtaG_2_FD_187425 | JGI IMG/M metagenome (GOLD analysis project Ga0209185, IMG submission 187425) | Marine algal microbial communities from Sidmouth, United Kingdom - Sidmouth_Asex2 metaG (SPAdes) (version 2) | ecosystem: Host-associated > Algae > Red algae > Unclassified | place: Sidmouth... | reverse complement strand
CACTCAGATAGACGAATGTCTGTGTGCGTGGCAGATCAGCAGAAAAGCCTTTGCGACGTTTTCTCGGTTTTCTGACAGGCTTGTCGCTGTCATTATCATCGGCCTCGTCCTCTTGCTCATCAGGATCAGGTTCTCCGTCTGCCAACAGTTCAGCCTCATCGGCCAACCAATCCTGTTGCGAGAGATTCTTTTCGCTACTGGCCCCGAACAGACGTTGATCCTTGAGCCGCAGTTTTTCTTCCAGTACGGCGATTAGTGCCTGTTGATTCTTGATTTCAGCACGATTCTCTTCCAGTGCCTTATCCTTGTTCTCAAGCAGTTTCTGCTGCTCATGCAACGCCACCATCAGCGCATCTGGAGTAGGCGGTGTGCCGTGCCCCGTGCGCGTGAAATCAACAATGGTGTTGCGTGAAAACATGCCTTGTATTATAGCAAATGGTGCTTAGCAAACGGACTCATATTGCAATACTTTATGCGGTTTCATACGTGCAATGTCGTACCCGTCAAGTAGCCAATTGAGCTGTTCACCATTGAGCGTCACCAGCTCTGTTGTTGCATCAGGCCAGTGGAACTTATCCTCAGCCAGGCTCTTGTAATACAACACAAACCCATTGTTCTCCCAGAACAGTATCTTGAGTTTGTTGAACGCACGATTGCGAAAGATATACATCACGCCCGAAAATGGATCATGCTCGAATTCCATTTGAACCATGGCGGATAAACCCCGATGGCCGCGACGAAAATCTACAGCATGCCGGTACAGATAGATCAATGGCACATCAGCACTGGGACGTAACGTATAGCGTGTGTTCATAGTTGCTCAACCAGTCGACTCACCAGGGCAACGCTGTGCTCATCGATACCCTCTATCGCGATACCATTAGGTAACAAGATACTCAAAGCGCAATGGCTCTGCGTCGGGCTGACAGTAACGGCAATGAAATCGCTTGACGAAGCCTTCGCACTCTTCGTGCCCTTACCGTCACTATTGGCCTTGCTACACCAGTACACCATCTGGTGATAAACCAACGAATACTGTTGGCAGTACGCCGCTTTCGATAATCCCGATTCACGCCACTGGCTCACGTGTCTGTGCCAGAACGCCTCGCGGCTGAGGGTTTGTAAGCGTGGTGATTCAGATGTGGGTTTGGACTGCATGATGTGCTCCTTTCAGGTTGAAGCACAGCTTCGCGCAACAAGCGAAGGCTTGTCTAGACGTCGATACTTAGGCGCTTACTTTGAAATCACTGCGAACACGCGTGACGCAATTGCCGAATGGATTTCCAGCTGTGGTTTGACGACAACCGAGTTTCTGTTCCCGAGTCGAGTGGCTGCATCACCCCATATTACTATGCGCCAATACGCTAGGATTGTAGATGGTTGGGTGATGGACATAGGCTTAGACAACAGTGCTTACGGTACTCACTCGCTTCGTAGAACCAAGCCGACGTTGATCTACAAGAAAACTCAGAACCTGAGAGCAGTGCAGTTGCTGCTGGGGCACACGAAACTGGAGAGCACAGTTCGCTATCTAGGTATCGAAGTGGACGACGCGCTTGAGATTGCAGAGCAAACTGAAATCTGAGATTCTGTAAGTGCCTCTCGGTGGGGCGCTTACCGGCCCAGACCAGAAGTTCGAGGCATGAAATCACCAGACTAATGTTTAGTCTGGTTTCAGCTTTCAGCGGACTTTGGCACAGTTTATATTCGTTGTAACGTTGGACAGAAGGCTGTGTTTTACACATGCAGCGACAGTCGGGTATAGGCCAAAAGAATACCACTGCAACTTTTCGCCGGTTTTAGCCAAGATAGCTGTCCTCCATATCAGACCCTGTACTACTGAGGTATGAAGTAGTGTGTTGATATGGGAATGAACAAAGGTAAGTCATATTAAATATGGTGGACTGAAGACATCGGGTTCAGATATTATTCAATATAGTACTTGTTAGAAGCACTCGAACACTTCGTCATCTTAAATCCGTAATGAAGAATTAATGCCCAAGAAATTGAAGAAAAGTTGAAGACGTTTTTAAACTGGTGCGTACCACTTCATTTTAAAATATCAAGAAAAAGTATCGAATATAATGGGCGCGTATTGACCACAAATAGATCCCAAGAGAACTTCAGCATTATCACGATAAAAACGAGAACTAGCAAATGAAGAAAGAGCAGATAGTAGTATGTAGCGTAATGGTCGCGCCGGCACGTAGACTGGTATTCTATCGATTTCGAACATGGGTTGATAGAATTGTTAAAATTGCTGTCCATACTTTTGCTGTCGATGCAGATGAAGTGCCTCTAAACTTTAAAGACCCGAAAGGTTATTGGTATTGCGCCGGTAGTTTCTGCGACGTAGACGACGCGGGCGTTTCTCAGCATTTGATCTCGGCAGACCTTGGCCTTGCAAGATGTCTTGTTGCTCCGAATATAAAAGATGATGATGCTGAGCGACCTCAGAAAGTGATCGCAGGCGAATACGGCGTGCACTACGTTTGTCACAACATCACCAATAGAGTTCTACATTCAACTGCAGAAAGAAATACGCTGATTGATTTAGATGTGCCGGTCACAGGGTACGAATTAGTTGTAAAAAGCGTTCTAGGAATATATGGCCAGAACAAGCTTGAATGGCAGAGGCGTCGCGAAGCTTGCGAAGGTGAGCCGCGACATGGAACAGATGCCTTAGTAGCAAATGGCGGCGCAGCTGAGAATAGAGAAATACGATCTAGAGATGATGAAATAGAGCGGATACACTTGCGCGCAGCCGGTGGAGATCGATCGAAGGCAAGACGATTAACCGAGGCACTGAAAGAAATCGATACAGAATACTTGCATGACACGGGATATCTTGTAGATGAGTACAACAGGGAAGCCGTGCCCATGGATAAATTTAGTGATGATATGGTAGACACTACATACAGAATGTTTGCTAGCACGATAAGTTTGGTGGGGGCGGAAATGACAAAGAAAATATATCCCAACTGCGAGATCGAAGAAGAAGTGGAGATTGTGAATGAGGCACCTATGTCAGCTGGCGCAGCATAATCATGGTTTCTCGTGATCAAAGCGGCAGCGAGAGCATTTAATCTAGAAATGCTCGATACTCCAGACTTAAACGCGGAAAAGCGTGCGTCTAACAAAACGCTGGACCTGTAGCTGAGAGGTGGACCCCAATCATTGGACAGCTCAAGGATGACCTGAGCGCTTTCTTCGATTAGTCTAGAAAGTGAGAGAGAGTCAGATGAGAAGGACAAGAAGATTGCACAAGCCTGAGTTTAAAGCCAAGGTTGCTTTGACAGCCATCAAAGGTGAATTGACCATGGCAGAAATGGTCAAGAAATTCGATGTTCAAGCCCCTCAAATCACGCAGTGGAAGAAGCAGTTATTGGCATCAGCAGGAGCTGCTTTTGACAAGGGTGATCAGATCGCCGATGAGCGCGAACAAGAGGTGCTGGAACTTCGCGCTAAAGTCGGTCAGTTGGTTCTGGAGAATGATTTTTTGGAACGAGGGCTCGAACGGATTCACGGGCCCAGAGGAAAGAAATGGTGAGCAAAGAGGAAGTGCTTTCCATCACGCGTCAGTGTGAATTGTTAGGCCTGGCTCGATCAACCTATTACTACATGCCAGAGCCTGTGAGCGACGAAGAACTGGCATTGATGAAGCTGATCGATCAGTGCTACCTGGAGCTGCCATTTTACGGCACACGACGCATCAAGGATTGGCTATGGGACAACTATGGGCTTATTGTCAATCGTAAGCGTATACAGCGTCTCAGACGCTTTCTGGCTATAGAAACCCTGTATCCCAAGCGTAATCTGAGCCTGGCAAACCAGCAACATAAGATCTACCCGTACTTGCTCAGAGATCTGGACATTAACCGGCCCAATCAGGTTTGGGCAACTGACGTGACCTATCTGCCGATGGCCAAGGGCTTTGTCTATCTGGTGGCCGTCATGGATTGGTACTCACGACGTGTACTGTCCTGGCGGGTATCAACCACCATGGATACTAGCTTCTGCGTAGAGGCGTTGGAAGAGGCCATTGAACAGTATGGCTGTCCAGAGATATTCAACACCGATCAGGGCAGCCAGTTCACCAGTAACGAGTTTACTCAAGTGCTCAAGAACAACGATATCAAAATCAGCATGGATGGCAAGGGCCGCTGGGTCGACAACGTGTTCGTCGAGCGCTTGTGGCGTAGTGTGAAGTATGAGGAGGTTTACTTAAAAGCCTACGATACGGTTGCCAATGCGAGACAATCGCTAGGCATATATTTTAACTTTTACAACACTGAACGCCGGCATCAATCACTGGGTAACCAGACACCGGATTCGGTATACACTCAAACCGCAGCCAGGAAGGCTGCATAGCAACAGAAGGCGCTCAGATCGCTGTCCAGTTTTTGGGGTCCACTACTCCGGACCCGATCACGGAACCTGGCTGCGCCAGAACCCGGGCTCGCCTCCAGCTCAGGTCAGCGCCGGTGTTCGATTTACTAGAGTTATTATCTGTGGTCGTACTGTATCTTCAGGCAGGTAGTTGTTTAATAAAAGTATTTATACTTCGTCGGCGAATGACATTTCAAAATCGTTTAATGCCAGTACCGGTATGCCTGATGGCTTCAAATCAATAACTACCGAGCTTTCAGAACCAGTGTTACCATTCGCTATAAACAGCTAATTTAGTCAGCTTTTCAAGGATATCCCAAAAAATGGCAAAAAGAGAGAGTTTCGCCAGCGTAAGCTTAGTCCGTCAAGGTGATTTTAGATTTTACTCATTCACGATGCCGAGTGATGTTCTTGCAGAAACGTGTTTTGTTGTGTCCCGAGATGAAGATCCCATCATCGGTTTTCAGCGAGACTTGGATAAAAAAAGAGCGTCAGAAATTGCAAATTATATTGACTCTGGCTTGGGAACTGTTCCCAGCTCTATAGTATTGTCTGCGCAAGAAGAAAGTGAGTTTAATTATGATTCAAAGAAAAAATCTATTAGTTTTCTACCAATCAAAAAAGCCTTTTTGATTATCGATGGGCAACATAGAGTTTACGGTTTTAAATTAGCAAAGACCGCATTAAGAGTCCCAGTAGTGGTGTACGAGAACCTATCTAAACGGGACGAATCCCGTTTATTTATTGATATCAACTCAAAACAAAAAGGTGTTCCTACGGAATTACTTCTTGACATAAAGAAGATGGCTGAGTATGAAAATGATATCGAACAATATTTAAGAGAGCTTTTCGACACATTTTCGATTGAAAACAATAGCGCTTTGTACAACCGACTGTCAGCTGCAAGTCGACAGAAAGGTAAAATTACTCGCTCGGTATTTAACACCGCAGTAAAGCCATTGGTCAAAGTATTTGGTAACAGAAGTACACACGAAATCTACGAAATATTTAATTCCTATCTATTGGCGTTTGACGAGGGTGTATTGAAGCCCCACAATTTATCTGAGCAGGCATTTAATACAACTGTGTTTAAAGCGATTGCCGGTTTTTTTCCTATAATCACGGCCAGAGTTAAAGATAGATTCGGAGCCATATATTCCGTAGACAATTATTTCGAATTCACAGAAATCGTTGGTCAACGTATTAGACCCGACAAAATAGGGAATCCTACCAATGCGTACAAACCTATCGTAGAGCATTTGGAAGAATCTTTGAAAAGGGAGTTTACACTGTAAATGAATCCCGAAATAGGGATACTCCATCAATTGTCTGTAAACAGAATATACACTGTAACTACACCGACACAAACGGATCTCAAAGCGTGGTTGGCAAATGGTCAGTACTTGTTGGCTCAACCACTGTCGTCAAATTCAAACTCACGAGCAACAGATTTTAAACTGCGTGTTAACTATATCGATTACTATTACGCATCACTAGCAAACGATTGCAATCGTTTTTCACAGGCGGCAATCGAAACTATGTGGAGTGTTGGTGAAGTACCAAGACTTCCAAAAAGCGCTGGTTGGGCGACTATAAAAATGTACTATTCGGCGTTCTTCGCCGCTCATGCCATATTGCGTTTGTACGGACGATCGTGTACTCAGCTTTCAGCTGAACACGTTGAAAAAGTGCATGAAATAGCCACCGCTACCAATTATGCTGGGAATGCGACAAATATCGAGAGTGGTTTTTACTCGTCGTCGTTTAGCACTAACGAAGTAGGTTTCAGAAAAATCAAGGATTCTCATGCCGACACTTGGGCGTCTTTCTACGATCTTCTTTCATGGATTATTCAGGAAATAGGAAGTACGACGGGCAGAGGGATTCATAAGGCGGATGCAATGACTCTACTAGAGAATATTAAATCTGGCATCACTCAGTCAGGTGCTACAAGGGGGAACTGGATGTCCCAGATAAGAAACAAAATTAATTACCAGCATTCAAATGGTGTTTGGCACCCCTATGTCGGTGTGCTACATGACAATGTAATGATGTCAAAAAATTCTGAGTGGCTAAAAGGGCCAACTAGATTTGAAATACGTCAAGGACAGAGCGAAGTCTCTGCCATGTTCAATGTTAGCAATACAATACTTTCGTTGATGTATCAATTGATCAAATTTGGATATGAGCGTTCTGGTAAGAAATCGGTATCACTAAAAAATGGTACTTTCAGGCTGCTCAATCAGATTCACGCGGTTTAGCGAAATTGAGAATGCTCAAGTTATTGATGTAACAGGCGTTCAATATCTTGAATGTAGACGTATGTTAGTGACCTGACAGAAAATACTAAACCGTAAATCGAAAACAATGCAGCCGTCACTTGACCCAGCCACCCGACGCTACAGCTCTGGGGTGGTCAGCCTCCAGTGCACCTGATTACTGGTGTGCTAACAAGGTCCGCTTCGAGGACTTAGTAGACCCTATGCAGGAAAGGTTTCCAACTTTATTATGCGACCACACCTCCGTACTGTAGCCTGACCAGCGCAATGAATATTAAAGCTCGGGATCTGCTGGAAGTGTGTGGGGCCCTGATCCGAAGATATTGGCTGTTGCGTGCGTTGTAGGAGCGAGCCTGCCTAGGCCGCATGTCCACATTGTCGGCAAGAGTTGTTTTAGAAGGTGCAAATAGTTGTACAAAATGTACTTTCTAAGGGTGTCGAAAATACATTTTTTCGACGATGTGATGCATCCATTGTGTTTTTAGGGGATACTATAAAACAAGGCTTTGGGTGGGTACATTTTTGAGTAATCTTTAGAACCGAAGTTGTCTTTGTTTTTTCTGGCCTTTCTGCCCCAGTTCGTGTCACCTGATTCAGACAATATCACTCTGTCACTGCTTGTCTTTGCTCTGGTTTTCATGCTGATGACATTCGTGGTTTTCGCAGGCTACGGAGCGTTGGCGTCACTTGCCACAAACTACGTCATTTCACGCCCACGGGTTCTACTCTGGATAAGACGCTCTTTCGCTGGCGCTTTCGGTGTATTGGGATTGAAGCTGGCATTCACCGATCGATAGCAGAACCCCGTTGCCTCACCTCGCGTCGAGCCACACGCGTAAAACCTTGATATCTCTCTAGCCTCCCACTATCAGGGAGAGCCTTTATTTATCGCGTCGCTTGCACCGGTGCTGGATATTTCAGCCAGTTTAACGACAAGGCAAAGAGGCGTATCTGGATCGACAACCCTATGTTCAGACTATGTCCAGACTTCTCATTCAAGAAACTGGCGTTCACTGGATTGACACGTTCCACTACATCCAGTCCGTGATAGCGCCTAGAGGGTATCTGCGCCAGGCGCAGGCTCCAACAGTAGATATCAATAGTTTCTCAAGAACACAGATAGCAAAAAATCCTAGCTGCTTACCTTCCTGATGATGTATCCACCACTTCGATCATCCAGCTCCAGCGTCAGAAAACCACGCGTCTGAGCCTCTTCCAGCATTTTCCCAAAAGACTCGAAACCGTAATAGCTTTCATTGAATCCGGGACGTCTGCGCTTCAACGTCTGCTTGACCATTGACCCCCAGAGTTTGTCGTTTCCTTCACGCTCCGAAGCGAGAGCCGCGGCTGTCTCCAGCACATGATCCAGTCCTTCCTGTATGAGCTCCTCACTTCTGTCATCCTGACTGGCCGAATCGGCACTGGTATCGTCGACCTGTGAAGCAGCGATCTCATCAGCACTGCCAGGCAAAGGAGCATTACTTTGCGCATCTGCATCTTCAGCCATATTCTCGACTGCTGACGCCTCCTTGTTCGCCGCTGACTTTGTACTCCGTGAGGCTCTTTTCTTGGGTCGCTTGCGCGCAGGCGGTTTGCGCTCCAGCTCTCTGACAAGATCATCGTAGTAGATGAACTCATCACAATTGTTGATCAAAAGATCTGAAGTGGAGTTTTTCACCCCTACACCGATCACCGTCTTTGCATTCTCTCGTAACTTGCTGACCAGAGGAGAGAAGTCGGAATCACCACTGATTATAACGAAGGTATCAACATGGGCCTTGGTGTAACACAAGTCCAGAGCATCCACCACCATGCGGATATCAGCCGAGTTCTTGCCTGATTGCCGAACGTGAGGTATATCGATCAGCTCGAAGGAAGCCTCGTGCATAGGCACTTTGAAATCCTTGTATCGCTCCCAATCGCAGTAGGCCTTCTTCACCACGATGCTGCCTTTCACCAGTAAGCGTTCGAGGATATGGCTAATATCGAACTTCTGATACTTGGCGTCCCTGACGCCGAGCGCTATGTTCTCGAAATCACAATATAATGCAAGACTGTTGTCGTCGGACGAACCTGCCATGATCGGCCCAAGGTTACTCAAGTGGCCCTCAGTGTAGACGAATTAGCGGTTGCCGTATCAGCCACTCTGTAATATCAGGGATACTCATCAGCTCATCAGCTCATCCACTCTTTAGCTCATCCACTCTTCAGCTCTTCAGCTCTTCAGCTCTTCAGCTCTTCAGCTCTTCAGCTCTTCAGCTCTTCAGCTCTTCAGCTCTTCAGCTCTTCAGCGATAAGTCTAGCGGATCCGGATTGATTGTAGAGCGCATGCTATTCGGCTACAGACAGGCTTCCAGTAATGCCCGAGTATTCTCTGCAGTCATGACGACGGGGTTACCCCCGGTGCTTGGGTCTGACAAAGCCGATGCTGTAAGCGCGTCCAGATCCGGAGAGACAACACCCAACTGAGTCAGGTTGGCAGGAATCCGGAACATCTTGTTAAGCTCACCAACTCGCGCGTAGAAGCCTTCATAGCCATCCGCTATACCCAGATAGGCCGCAGCCTTATCCAGGCGAGATTCAACGGCACTTCGGTTGAACGTCAGCACATTCTGCATGACAACCGCATTGGTCGTACCGTGATGCGTATTGAACACAGCACCCACAGGATGAGACAACGCATGAATGGCACCCAGGCCTTTCTGAAAGGCAGTCGCACCCATGGCAGCGGCACTCATCATGTGCGCCCGTGCTTCAAGATCAGTACCGTTCTCAAAGGCCCTCGGTAGATATTCATTCACTAATCTCATACCTTCCAGCGCAATGCCCTGACTCATCGGATGATAGTGGGGCGAGCAATAGGCCTCAAGGCAATGAGCGAATGCATCCATACCCGTGCCCGCCGTGATAAAGCCCGGCATACCCACGGTCAGCTCAGGATCGCAAATAACGAGCGAAGGTAATATTTTCGGATGAAAGATAATTTTCTTCTCGTGAGTATCACTATTGGTCAATACCGACGCGCGACCCACCTCAGAGCCAGTACCGGCCGTGGTTGGCACCGCCACTATCGGGTCTATGCCATCAGGATCTGCCCGAGTCCACCAGTCACCCACATCTTCAAAGTCCCATACTGGGCGCCTCTGTCGTGACATGAAAGCTAATGCCTTGCCCAAGTCCAGCGCTGAACCACCACCAAACGCAATGACGCCATCGTGGCCACCCTCTCGATAAACTGCCAGACCTTCGTCAACGTTCTTGCCCGTGGGATTCATATCGACATCCGAGAAGATGCTACGCCCCAGACTACCCTGCTCAAGCAGATCCAGCGTGGCGACTGTGATTGGTAAATCTCGCAAGCCCATATCCGTGACAAGCAGAGGTTTGCTGATACCGACCGTTCGACAGGCGTCGACGATTTCGCTGATCCTTCCTGCACCAAATCGAATAGGCGTGGGGTAGTTCCAGTTTCCGACGAGTTGCATGATCTTAAGTTCCTGCGTTATTTCGGATAAGTTATAGGGGATGATACCTATCAGCTTGAGTGCCACTGTCAGTCGCAGTTCAGCTGGCAGAAATCGTGACCGTTATGCTGATGGTCTCTAACCGCATTTGCTACGCTTTCTTGAGATGATAAGACTTGGGCCGGGTTACGCTGTGATATCCCAACACGGACAACCCCGCACCGCGTCCGGTGTCTTTGCAACCGGTCCAGCATAACGATGGATCCAGATAATCGCATCGATTCATGAACACGGTGCCTGTCTCAAGCCCACGACCCAAGCGCGTAGCTCGCGCCACATCCTGAGTCCACAGTGAAGCCGTCAAGCCAAAATCACTATCGTTCATATGCGCAAGAGCTTCGTTGTCGTCCTTGACCTTCATGATGCCGACAACAGGTCCGAACGATTCCTCACGCATCACACGCATATCATGATTGACATCAATCAGTAGCTGCGGGGCAAGGTAGGCTCCACCATCATCTTGTTTGAACGTACTGTGATCAATCAATGCTGTGGCTCCAGCGGCGACGGCTTCGTGTGTTTGCGCCCGAACCAGTGCTGCAAAACGCTTGTGAGCCATGGGCCCGATCGTTACAGACTCATCCAAAGGATTGCCTAGGGTGTAAGCAGAGACGATGGCGACAGACTTCTCGACAAACGCATCAAAGAGAGTTTCAGCCACATAGATGCGTTCTATGCCGCAACAACACTGACCGGAGTTGAACATCGCGCCATCGATCAATGTGTCAACTGCAGCATCAAGATCGGCATCTTCCATGACATAACCCGGATCCTTGCCACCCAACTCTAAACCCAGTGATGTGAACGTACCCGCTGCGGCCTGCTCCATAGCCTGCCCTCCTCCAACAGAGCCCGTGAAATTCACGAAGCCAAACGAACGTCGTCGAATCAGCTCGGCGGTTAATCCATGATCCAGAAACATATTCTGGAACACACCTTCTGGTAACCCGCAGCTTGCAAACGCCTCTGCCAGTCGCTCGCCGACCAGCAACGTCTGCGTCGCGTGCTTAAGCACCACGGCATTGCCCGCGATCAATGCCGGCACGACGGTGTTGATGGCAGTCATGAACGGGTAGTTCCACGGAGCTACCACCAGTACCACCCCACATGGCTCACGCTCTATACGTCGCTCAAAAGCATCGCTATCTTCAACAATGGTGGGTGCCAGTCCTTGAGTAGCAAGCTCTGCCATGCGTGAGCTGCGTTCCAGAACGCCACTGAATTCACCACCGTAGCGTACAGGTCTGCCCATCTGCCACGCAAGCTCGGTAACCAGCGCATCGGTCATGGTGCCCAGCTTGTCGATGCCCTCGCTGACCAGACGCAGCCGCTCTGCCAACGGCATTTCCTGCCACTGTCGTTGCGCTTGCCTCGCTGCTGAAACACGCTCGAGCGCGGCATCAAGCGACAAGGATTGACGGGAGGCGTAGATGCTGCCATCAATAGGCGACACACACTCAAGTGTTTTTACATAACTCATAGGATGCAAACTCAGCTTTGCCTGACCGGCAACTATCAATGATTCAGGAACGCTCAAAACCACGACGAATTTCATAGTCAGTGACGATTCGATCAAATTCCTCTTGCTCCCAACTTGCCGCACGAACGTAGTGATCAACCACATCATCTCCCATGGCCTGCCGTAGCATGTCAGACGCTTTCAGGGCTTGTGTGGCATCGCGGAGGTTGCCCGGTATTTCAGTAGCATTACCAGCTGCGTAAGCATCGCCACTAAACGCATCTTCCAGTTCAAGAGACTGCTCAATCCCGGCTATACCTGCTGCCAACTGAGCCGCCATGGCAAGATACGGATTCATGTCTGATCCACCAACTCGGCATTCCACGCGTACGTTCTCGGAAGCAGGCGCTACGATGCGGTAGCCCGCTGTCCGGTTATCAATAGACCAGACGATACGAGTAGGCGCGAATGTACCGGCGGCAAAGCGCTTGTAGGAATTAATATAAGGCGCAAGGAATACGGTGGTGTCACTGGCATACTTGAGCAACCCTGCCAGATACTGCTGCATTATCACAGACATGCCGTTGGGTTGATCAGGATCATAAAAAACAGGCTCGGCATCCGCGCTTCGAAGCGACTGATGGATGTGACTGGATGAACCTACGGTGTCTTCATGCGGCTTTGCCACGAAGCTGACGCTGTACCCTGTATTCCACGCAATCTCTTTCGTGGCGTGTTTTGCCAGGCTATGAGTATCGGCCATATCCAGCGCATCAGAGTAACGAATGTTCAGCTCTGCCTGCCCGGACTCAGCCTCACCCTTGGTACATTCTACCGGTACCCCTGCCGCATATAACTGGTTGCGTAACGGCCTCATCAAGCCCTCTTCCTTGGCTGTCTGAAATATGTGGTAATCCTCGTTATAGGCACTGATCGGGGTCAACGATTGATAGTTCTTTTCGCGCGCCTGCTCGTACGTTTCTCTGTAGACAAAAAACTCCAGTTCAGTAGCCGCTGTGCAGGTATAGCCCAATGCGGCAAGACGCGCTATCTGATGCTTGAGAATCGCACGTGGCGAGTGAGGTACATCAGCGTGAGTGCGATGATCCTGTACATCACAGAAAATCATCGCAGCACCCTCTGCCCACGGGGTGATCCGCAGCGTACTCATGTCAGGCTTCATGACATAGTCACCATAGCCGGACGACCAACTGGTAGAGGCGTATCCATCTGGCGTAGCCATCTCGAAATCCGTAGCCAGTAGATAGTTACAGCAGTGTGTTTCATCAAATGCCGTATCGATAAAATTCTGCACATGGAACCGCTTTCCCAATAAGCGCCCTTGCATGTCCACCATTACAGCGACCACGGTATCAATGGTTCCGTTGGCAGCCGCCTCTTTCAGCGCTGCAAAAGTCAAATTCCCTGGCATTGTCTTGATACTCAATAGCAAACGCACCCGAGCATCCCGAGTGCGCTTTGGTCATAACAGTTGAAAAGCCGGCTAGTCTGATCTTTGATTTTTCAAGAAAGTTTTAGCCTTTCATGAATAGTGCTGACCAGAATGGCACGTACTCAAGCATATTTATCGCAAAACCTCATTCCCGCTATAGAACGCTATTCTCGTTGTAGGACATCATTCCTGCGCAAGTGGGAATCCACTGTTTGTCGAGACATGGATCCCCTCATCCGTGAGGATGACAAGCCAGAACAAGTGTCATCATCGCAACCAGACAATTTACGAATAATACTGTTCAGGTGTCCGCGCAGTAAAATCTTCTCTACGTGGACACCCTCTTCCTGATCCTAGCTGTAACGGTATGGACGTCCCGCTTTTTCCATCACCGCATTGTACTGCTTGAAAATCTCGATAACTTTTGCCTTGGTTTCCGATTCAGCAGCAATCTCGTCCCAGAACTTCAATGCAGCTGATTCAACGGTTGCCCATTCCTCGTCAGGAATCGTGGTGAGTTCCATCTTGGGACCATTAACGCGAAGGTCTGCCTCACCACCCCAATACCACCACTGACGGTAGTAATGAGAACTATCCATGGTCAACTTGAGCAACTCCTGGAGATGTGGAGGTAGCTCCTGGTACTTGTCCATGTTGGCGTAAAAGGAGCCCGCCCATGCACCTGAAATATTGTTAGTCAGGAAGTAATTGGTCACATCAGCCCAACCTACCGTGTAATCCTCGGTTATTCCAGACCAGGCAATTCCGTCTAGCTCGCCCGTTTGCACAGCCACCTCAATATCTTCCCAGGGCAGACTGACAGGCACCACGCCGAACTGGCTCATGAACCTACCCGCCGTGGGGAAGGTAAAAACGCGCTTGCCTTTAAGATCGTCCAGGCTTCTTATAGGATCCTTGGTCGCGAAATGGCAAGGGTCCCATGCGCCTGCAGACAACCACTTGACGCCGACTTTCTCATATTCAGCGGCCCATATTTCACCGAGCCCATACTGATTAAACAGCACAGGCACATCGAGCGAGTACCGACTGGCAAACGGAAAATACCCACCGAATACCGTCACTTCAGTGGGCGATGCCATCGAATCATCATCTGACTGAACCGCATCAATAGTACCTTTTTGCAAGGCTCTGAACAGCTCGCCTGTGGGCACCAGCTGGTCAGCGAAGTACAACTCGATTTCCATCTCGTCGCCAGCTATCTTGTTAAAGGAATCGATAGCAGGCTTGATGACATGCTCAGCCAGCGCCGGACCTGCATAGGTTTGCATGCGCCATTTGATCTTGGACTGCGCATGAATGGCCGGAGCCCCGATAATTGTGCCCGCACCAACGGCTGCTGTACTTGCTGCTGCTGTAGACAAGAACTTACGACGTGTACTCATATCAATCTCCTCAATCTTCCGTTGAACTCAGTATCAATTGACTAGACTCGTGATGCTGCCCAATCTACTAAAAGCAGCCAACCAGACTCTACCATCAAGACGGGTAACTGCTTTCCTCAGGAAACGGTGCGCACATCAATCCTGAGGCTCTACTTCCTACTTCCCATAAACGGTCTCTGGCAACCACAGCGCAATATCAGGAAACATCATCACGATGGCCAGTGCGAGCACCATAACAGCGACAAACGGTACGATGGATCGATAAATGTCGGTAAGGCTGATTTCCGGCGGTGCCATGGCACGCATCAGGAAAAGGTTATAACCAAACGGAGGCGTCATGTAAGCAATCTGGGTAGTGATGGTATAGAGCACGCCGTACCAGATCAGGTCGAACCCGAGCGCGCCAACCAGCGGTACATACAGTGGGGCTACGATAACCAGCATTGCAGTATCGTCCAGAAACGTTCCCATCAGGATGAACGATAGCTGCATGAGTATCAGAATGGCCCATGGACTCAACCCCAGCTGCTCGGTAAACAGATTTTCGATAGCTCGAACTGCACCCAGTCCGTCGAACACCGCACCAAAACAAAGCGCTGCCAGGATAATCCACATGAACATGCAGCTGATGGCCAGCGTCTGCCGTACAGACGTTTCCAACACCTTAGGGTTCATGCGGCCTTTGATGATCGCGGCAAGCAAGGCTGCCAGAGCGCCGATGGCAGAACTCTCTACCAGACTTGTCCAACCGTTGATGAACGGCACCATCATCGTGGCAAAAATTATCAGCGGCACCAAACCTGCGCCTAATAACCGAAATTTCTCTACCCCGGAAACCTGACGTTCCTCCGGGGGTAGCGCCGGGCCTAGCTCGGGTTGCAACTTACACCTCACAACGATGTAGATAGCAAACATGGCGGCCATCATGAGCCCCGGGAATACGCCCGCCAGCCACAGCTGACCCACCGGCTGTCGAGCAATCATCGCGTATAGCACCAGAACGACCGAGGGTGGCACCAGTATTCCCAAGGAGGAACCCGCTTGCACCACGCCTGTCACCATCTGCTTGTCATAGCCACGACGCAGAAGCTCCGGTAGTGCAATGGTGGCCCCGATAGCCATACCGGCGACTGACAACCCGTTCATGGCAGAAACCAGCACCATCAGGCCAATAGTACCGAGGGCGAGGCCCCCATTCAATGACCCCATCCAGACATGGAACATCTTGTACAGATCATCCGCCAGGCCAGACTCTGACAGGATGTAGCCCATGAAGATAAACATGGGCAAGGTGAGCAAGGGATACCATTTCATCAACTTCATGGCAGCGGTAAAAGCGAAATCCGAGCCGCCTGTGCCATACAACGACAGGGCTGCGATGACACCCACGGCACCGATGGCTGCGAACACACGCTGCCCGGTCATCAGCATCAGCATCATGGATGAGAACATGAGGATCGCTATGAGCTCGTAAGACATTTACAAACTCACTCCGCGAATACGAGCAACATCACGCACCAGCTCAGCCAGAGCTTGCAACAACATAAGGAAGATACCAATACACATCAGGCTCTTGATAGGCCACATTTGTGGTCGCCATGCACTCGGACTACGTTCTGTGTACTGCAGTGCGTAGGCCAGACTTTCAATGCCGCCGTAGAGCAGCACACCAAGATACAACAACAGGAAAAACACGGTAAACGCATCCACCCAGGCCTTGCCCCGCGGCGACCAACGCCCATAAAGCAGGTCCATTCTCACGTTGGCACCCATCTGCATGGCGTAAGGGCCACCGAGAATGAAGTACGTCACCATGGCAAATTGCGCCATCTCCATCGTCCATAGCGATGGCAGGAAAAATGTCTTGGAGATGGACGACCACAGCAGTATGCCAATCATCACAAAGATGAAATACATGACTACACGGCCAAGCCGGTAGTTGACTGCATCCACGAACCTGACAAAACCTGTAGCGAATGCTGGCATTACGCAGCGCAGGCCTCTGTAGGGTGAAAGAAAGCAGCCTGCAAGCCAGACTCTACAATGTTCAGAGAGAATAATGACATGGACTGAATACTGTTCTGACACATTGCCTGTGTCAAGTATTGAGAGCATTCCACTGCAGCTCTGGGCTGATGGGAAAACTATCACTTGTCTATGTCAGCCACATCGGGCTGCACTATCGGTCTGGTGATTCTGAATGACTGTGCAGAGCTTTCCAGCCGTCAGGGTGGAACACCCCGACAGCCGAAAAGCCCCAGCCTAGCCTAGCCTAGCGCAACCTAGCTCAGCTCAGATGATGTACTTCAGCCAGCTTGTAGACCGGTGTCTTGAGACCTTCCATTCGAGCCTTGATCTGCAATGACAAAAACTGAGAATAGTGACGAGACTGATGCAGATTGCCACCGTGAAACCAGAGATTATCTTGCTGCGTTGGCTTCCACATGTTTCTAAGTTCCCCCTCCCACGGCCCTGGATCTTTCCGGGTATCTGAACCCAGACCCCAGCACTTACCCACTTTGTCTGCCACGTCCTGACTGATCAGCTCTGCGGCCCAGCCATTCATGGACTGATAACCCGTTGCCAGCACCACGAGATCAGCTTCCAGCTCACTACCGTCATCAAACACCACCGTTTTGTCAGTGAAATCAGCAACCGCCACGCCCGGCTTTAATTTGATCTTGCCGTCAGCCACAAGCTCAGATGCGCCGACATCGATGTAGTAGCCCGATCCGCGACGCAGGTACTTTACGAATAAGCCTGACCCATCTTCACCAAAATCAAGCATGAATCCGGCGTTCTCCAGACGCTCATAAAATTCCTGATCGCGCTTCTTCATCTCAGCATAAACAGGCACCTGAAACGCCGGCAGTATCTTGTAAGGCACAGAGGCGAAGATAAGATCGGCCTTATGGTGATCAACGCCATTGGCACGCGCCTTTTCTGAATACAGATCTCCCAACGCAAGATCCATCAGCGAATCTGACTTGCAGATATGCGTGCTGCTGCGCTGCACCATCGTTACGTCTGCATCGCTCTCCCAGAGAGCAGCACAAATATCGTGGGCCGAGTTGTTGGAGCCGATCACCACTACCTTCTTGCCGGCATATTGATCAGGTCCCGGATGCTGACTAGAGTGTTGTAACTGACCTTCGAATTTTTCCTGACCCGGCAGCTCTGGAATGTTGGCACGCCCTGACATGCCCGTAGCCATGACCAATTGTGTGGGCTTCAATACCACTTCTACGCCTTCGCGCTTGACGACAACCGTCCAGGTGTGGGTGGCTTCATCGAACTCAGCGCTCTGACACTCCGTGGAGTGCCAGTAGTTGAGCTCCATGATTTTGGTATACATCTCCAGCCAGTCGCCTATCTTGTCTTTCGGCGCGAAAACGGGCCAATGCTCCGGAAACGGAATGTATGGCAAGTGGTCGTACCAGACGGGGTCATGCAGGCACAACGATTTGTATCGATTGCGCCAGCTGTCGCCAGGCTTCGGGTTCTTTTCAAGAATAATGGTAGGCACTCCGAGCATTCGCATTCGTGCACCCAGCGCAATACCGCCCTGACCACCGCCAACAATCACACAATAGGGTTGCTCTTCATAGCCAAGACTGGAACGTTCGGACCGCTGAGCCTCAGACCAGCTCTGGCGCTTTTTGTCCGCACCGTGCTCAACCCCTGCAGGCCTGCCGATGCCTTGCTGTTCTTCAAAACCCTTCAACTCTACCATCGTCGTTAGCAATGTGAAGGCTTTTCCGTCCCGTAGACGCAAATGCCCGCGCCCACGTGAAACCGCGGTGTCGAATGTTATCCAGGCATCAATGATTCCATCAGCCTCGCTGGGCGGTTCTTCCACCTGCCAGTTTCCAGGGGCTGCATCGGCCATGCATGTAGAGATCATGTCCTTAATAGCTTCAAAGCCCTCCATGGTGGTGATATTCCACGTAAAGCTGACCATGTCACGCCAGAAGCCATCAGGTTCGAACAACGATGCAGCCGCTTCAGCGTCCTGTTGGCTTAGAGCCTGATCAAAGGATGTCAGCCACTGATCGACGGCTTGCGCTTCGGCGCTCGGGGCAATTCTGAGTGCAAGTTCTGCGGCGGGTGTGCTCATTGCGTAGACTGGTCCATGTGAGGGACTTCACACATAACGTCATTGACCACACAATGTCAACTGCTTCCGACATTTGTCACACCACTATCAGGCACACAGTGTGCCCGTAAACTCACAGCCTCTGCGACCGATACTGAACTCATGAATGGATATGCACGAATAGCTGCCGCGGTACCCAAGGCCGCGGTAGCGGACATCGAATCGAATCACGAACGAACGCTGACACTGTGGCGAGAGGCAGCCACCGCCTGCGCCAACGTCGTGGTGTTTCCCGAGCTTGGTCTCAGTGGCTATAGCATCCGTGATCTTTGTTTGAACACCACCTTGCTTGATGCCTGCGAAGCATCCTTGTCAAGATTGATTGATGCAGGAGAATCATTGGAACCTGTGGCGATCGTGGGTGTGCCGTTACGTTTCAATCAGGGGCTGTATAACTGTGCCGCTATCATTCATCAAGGCAAGTTGCTGGGTGTCGTACCCAAAGCCTATCTGCCCAACTATCGCGAATTTGAGGAAGCCCGCTGGTTTCGCCCGGGTTTCGATGCACCGCCGGAAGCCACGATTCAGATTGGCCGTCATCAGGCACCCTTCGGGATGAACTTGCTGTTTAAAAGCTCACTTGCCGAACTAACGCTGGGCGTAGAGGTTTGTGAGGACCTCTGGGTGCAGATTCCACCGAGTAGCTTTCAGGTATCAGCAGGCGCAACCGTGATCTGCAATTTATCTGCGTCCAACTTCACCATCGGCAAGGCTGAACTTCGCCGTATGCTCGCAAAATCAGCTTCCGATCGCGGCAAGTGCGCGTATGTATACGTCGCAGCTGGCCCTGGTGAATCTTCAACCGATGTAAGCTTCGATGCTGACGCTTTTATCTGCGAGAACGGCAGCACGCTTATCGAATCACAGCGCTTTAAACGCAGTGGACAATTGATCGTGCAGGACATCGATCTGGAATTACTGGCGTTCGAGCGTCGTTCAACCACCACGTTTGGTGACTGCGCTCGCGTTGGTCCAAAACCGTTTCGCATCATCCCGTTCAAGTCCAGGCAATCTGAGGGGCTTGTAAGACAAGTTTCGAGTACGCCTTTTCTTCCCAAGGATCCTGCGACGCTAGCAAATCGATGCTGGGAGATGTTCGAGATACAAAGTAACGCACTGGCCACACGCATGGCCGCTATCGGGCAACCTAATTTGATACTGGGCGTGTCTGGTGGACTCGACTCCACGCACGCAGCACTGGTTGCCGCCGCTGCTCTGGACCTGCAAGGTCAACCACGCAGCGACCTGCTGTGCGTAACCCTACCTGGTTTCGGTACGTCCGATGACACGCGCGATAACGCAGAAAAGCTATCTTTTGCGCTAGGCGCAACGTTCAGCCAGATCAGTATTTCCGATGCCAGCCGCTCCGTACTGACGGCTATCAACCATTCATCAACGGATGGTGTCAGTTCAGCGAAGGAGCTTGTGCAACGCTTACGCGATTATCCTGAGCTTGGTGATGTCACTCTGGAAAACGTCCAGGCACGCCTGCGTACATTATTTCTAATGACTCTGGCGAATCAGAATAGCGGTCTGGTAGTTGGCACAGGCGATCTTTCCGAGAAAGCACTGGGATGGTCTACCTACGCTGGTGACCACATAGCGATGTACGATGTGAATGCTGGGGTGCCAAAGACGCTAATACAATTCGTCATACGTTGGGTAGCGAACGAACGATCCAGCACGTGGAGTGACAGTGAAACACTGCGCGAAACGTTGTTCGCTATTCTCGACACGCCGATATCACCAGAACTCCTACCGGCGGATGCCGATGGTCAGATCGCCCAGTTGACCGAAGAGAAAATCGGACCTTACGAACTGCACGATTTTTTCTTGTACCACTTCGCCCGGCACGGTGCTCGCCCCGCTCGCATACTCGACCTGGCACGCGTAGCGTTCAACGAATCGCAGTACGACGACGAGACACTGAAGCGCTGGCTGAGTGTCTTCATCAGGCGCTTCTTCATGCATCAATTCAAGCGATCCTGCACAGCAGATGGGCCCAAGGTTGGTAGCGTAGCGTTGTCTCCACGTGGCGACTGGCGTATGCCATCGGATGCAAAGCCTGACACGTGGTTAGCTGATGTGGCGCATTGGCGGGCTGGAACCACGACGGTGACAGACGCTCGTGGCAAGGCGTTGTACTAACCATACCGGCGTTTCATGATTAGTCCGCGCCAGGAGCCAGACAGCTCAGAAAACACTAGACGCTTAGTCTCTGTCCTTTGACTGCGTCACAAAGTAACACCTGGCAACACACCCGAATCATAAATTAAATCTCTTGCGGGTCGCTACCGGTGCTTACTGTTATTTTTCACCGCCCTTCGGGTTCAGGATCTCACAGGCACTGGCAGCCAATACTGGTATACAGGATGGAAAACACGTGGAAGAAAAAAGAAACTACTCAATCACCGGCGCCATAGCGGGATCCATTCTATCGTTGAGCTTGCTGAGTCTTACCTCCCACGCACAAGCGACAAGTGAGAAAGAAGCGTTCGCCGTTGCGCAGGAAGTCAAAGTCATGGTCTCGGTTGGGACGGGAATCATTGGCGGCCTACAGCCCGAGATCAATGCTGGCAATCCTGATCCAGCAACAGTTGAGAAGAATTATTTACTGCAATCATTCATGGACAACTACGAAGCATCGACAGGCGCAGCTTTTGATGCCAGCGCAGACGGCTTGCTGGGAGAATCACGCCGGCAATTCCTAGAGTCCTATAGAGCAGTGCTGGAGGATCATGAAAAGGTACTCGCAGCTGGAGGGACAGATTCTTTCGTACCGGCTGACTTCCGCTCTGAATTGCTAGCCCAGTTTAACGAGCGCCTTGGCGGCAGGGTCAAAGGCTACGCAACAAATCGGGAAGCAGATTTACTCAATCCTGACTGGCATATCGAGGCGTTGATGGACTACTCACTTTTCGCCTTCTACGTAAAAGAGTTACTTGAACAGCAGGAAACCAGTCAGCTTCTTGAACGTGTGGCGGGGCGAGTTGTCGGATATTACCCAATGACATTAGAACCAAGCTGCGTGGCGTGTCACGCACGCCAGGGATTGGCTCAGGAAGTAGGCGCTTATGGCGGCGCTTTGGTAACAGAAGTCATGCTGAAGTAATTAAAGCCCGCTCACTACGATGACCAATGTGCTTGGCTGGCGTGCCAGCGACACTAAAATTACACGGACGAACAGAAATAATGAGCGCATTTCCACTTGGCATCAGGGCGAAACTACTCGCCGCATTCGGTCTTGTTTTAGCCACTACGCTTGTGGCCAGTGGTATCGGGTTTTTGTCCTACGATCGTGTCTCTGAGTCTTTGCTATCCATCACTCAGAAGTATGTTCCGCAAATGGACGAATCCATGAATCTTGCGCAACTGGCATCAGAGGTTGGAGCCCGTGTTCCTCTTGTAGCATCCTCAGACACGCCGGAGGACATAGACAAAGAATACAACCGGATTCTCGTGCTTCTTGAGCAATCACAGATGATCCTTAACCAACGACTTGATCGTGGTGAAAACGTAGAGACTACACGAGTAGAACTTCTGAGTATTGAAAAGCGAGCTTTGGGGGTCGATGATCTTCATCAGTTGTCTCGTGAACGCGTCGACACGGCTTCCGACATCAGCAATTCGCTATTAGAGCTATCTTCGCTGATCCTGCTGGCGGATGACACGATGCTTGAAAGCATCAGTGCCGCCAGTGCAGAATTCTATGCACTGACACAGCAGATGACCGACACTAACAGTGAGGCGATAGACGAGCTACTTAATACGAATCTAACACCTATGATCAATGCAATCCGTGTAGACAATGCGGCCCGTAATCTCGTCAAGCATCTGAGTCAGTCTGCCTCTGGACGTACCAATAGCCCTGTAGAGAAGAACCGACGCAATGCTTTGCGTCTGAACAAGAAGTTAAGTGCTCTGAATAGTAAACTTGATTCGGAGTATCTGAGGAACCCGTCTGGTTATGAGGCTTTCAACACACGATTAAGTGATTTATCTAGCGAAGATTCACTCGTATTCAGTCTTACGCCTGACCCGGAAGATCAACAAGCACTGGTCCAGACACTGACCGAACTCTCTGAGCTGGAAGAGAATATTTCAAACGCATTGAAATCAACAATCAACAGAGGATTCATGGAGGCTTTTGTCAAGGGTGAGGAGTTGGACAGGCACGTGAAAGTCGAGTTCCCGCAGTTGATGAATGAAGGGGTGGCTGAGATGATGGCGTTGTTTCAACTACGTGCTGAAATCAACACCATGTCCAGCGCCGTGGTACAAGCGGTTAACGCCATGGACAGTGACAATCTAGAGCCGGTCCGCAAACGTTTCAGGGTGGCCTCGACGATGGCGGCAACAGCGTTATCATTAGTGCGACCCGGCCCTCAAATGGAAGTAGTTTCCAATCAATACAATGAACTGAAATCCTATGGAGAAGGCGCTGGAAATGTATTCGATCTGCGATTGGCAGAGCTTGAGGCTATTACTCGCATCAGAGTCCTTAAAGATCAATTAATGTCTCGTCAGGCGGATACGGTAAATAGCCTGGTAAACAATGTTGGATTGAGTAGAGAGCAGGTAGAAAATGCCAGCCAGTCCGTTACATCACTGATAACCTCAAGCCGTTATCAGTTGATGTTTGTATCAGCGCTCAGCGTGATGATCACCATTCTCGTGTATTGGTTACTGATTTCCAAACACATCCTTTCTCGACTGATGTCTACCATTAAAGCGCTTCGCTCACTCGCCGATGGACACTATGAGGTCACCGTGAATGCACGAGGCGAAGACGAACTGGCAGATCTGGCCAGAACGGTAGAAGTATTCCGCTGTGGTGCATTGGAAGCACAACAACTGGAAGTTCAACGGCAAAGAGTTGAAGATGAACTCAGATTGCAGGAAGCACAAAAATCTGAAGCCGATCGCAAAACGCAACAGGAGCAGTTGGAACGCTACCGAGTAGAACAAGAAGATGCCAAACATGCCCAGGAGGCAGCTGACGAACTACAAAGCAGAGTTGACGCGTTGCTCGTTGCAGTTAGTGCAGCAGCCGCAGGGGACCTCAGCTACCCCATAGATTCCCAAGGCGACGATTTAGCGGGACAGATGGGCCGTGCTCTCAGCACCCTCTTCACCGAACTCAACGTTAGCATGTATAGTATAAACACAAGTTCCAACGAGCTGGCAGATGCAGCGAAACAACTGAATGCCCTATCGGTTTCACTGAAAGACAGTGCCATCATCAATACAAATAGCGCAGATGATGCCTCCGTCCTGGCTGATGAGGTCGGTTTAGGTATTGGCAGCGTGGCAGGGGCAACCGAACAACTTAGCTCGTCAATCTCGGATATAGCCCGTAACACGACCGAAGTAGAATCAGTTGCAAAAGAGGCTGTTGAACTAGCCAATACCACTAATGGCACTGTCGGCAAGCTTTCTGAAAGCAGTAAAAGCATTAGCTCGGTCATAAAGGTAATCACCTCCATCGCCGAGCAGACAAATCTGTTAGCGTTAAACGCCACAATCGAGGCTGCACGTGCAGGAGACGCTGGCAAAGGGTTTGCCGTGGTAGCGAACGAGGTGAAGGAACTGGCCAAAGAGACTGCATCCGCAACAGAACAGATTGAACTTCGCATTGGCCACATACAACAGGACACCGATAGCGCTGTTCACGCCATACACTCGATCAGCGAAATCATTTCACGAATAAGTGACATCCAATCGGGAGTTGTCTTTGCCATAGACGAACAGAAGATCATGACTAATGAGATAAGTCGAGCAGTGACTGACGTATCCAATGGCAGCACAGCAATATCCTCGCTCATCAATTCCATGTCGGATAAGGCAATGGAAAACAAACAGGCATCCGACGATATCTATCAATCAGCCGAAGAACTCTCCGGCACAGCGGTTGGGTTGCAAACGTTGGTCAAGCGATTCGCCAAGGACAAGAACACACTGTAGCAACATGAATAATGCGTCGCTAATGGTAGCCTCAGACTACACGCCGCGAAATCTATATTTACGCAGCACTAGGGTATATCGGCTGTCAAGTAAGTCCACCCTCACATTGACTCCCATCTATATCGCGTAATGGCCACCGAGCCAAGGGCATGCCGACAGTGCTTGTATTCGTGAACGATTGCTCGAAAAAAAAGCGGGGAGTGATTAGCTCGGTCTACAAACATTGCGTGAGAATCAGCATTGTTGCCAGGATCAGAGTGATGCCTTTAAGCGACAATGAAAATCGCCGCTATCTTGTCTATCTTCATGTAGAACTACTCAACTGACCTGGCGAATGCCTGAGAATCCTGCCACAATTGCAGTGTTGACCGACGAGTACGTCGACTACCGGCAACTGCTAGTCGATCATATTGCAGCCGTTCTTGATGATGCGGGTTTCGGCACGCTGTGCATAGCTGGCAGAGAATTAGACCCTTGTACTGTAACTGACAGAAAGCACGTTGTCTGCAACAACATCTACAGGAGTGTGGAGCAATACCCACTTCAAGGCCTGATTATACTTACCGGCGCGATGAGCGGCAATGCCGACATCGCAAGACTGGCTCAGTTCACCAGACGCTACGACCATCTACCTCTCATCAGTGTTGGTCTGGAAGTGCCAGGTATCACAAGCCTGGTGCTGGAAGAGACCCACTGCATGTATCAGCTTATGGAGCATGTAGTAACGGCCGCGGCTAAAAATGTCTTCGTTTTTGTACGTGGTTCTACACAGGATCCCTATTCGCTCAGCCGAGAAAATATCTTTCGCTCGGTTCTTGCCAGCTACGGCTATACTGAAGAGAATCTGCTGTTTGTAGAGGGCAACTACAATCAGCTGGATACCTACAATGGCGTTGCCAGGTTGCTCAGCCAACGAGATGATATTGGCGCAATCGTTTCAGCCAATGACATGATGGCGGTGGGTGTGGTCAGGGCGATCAGTTCAATGGGCCTGCAGGTGCCTACGGATATCCTGGTGACAGGGTTTGACGACACCAGTCACGCAACTCAAGTGTCTCCAGCTCTGACAACAGTCAGGCAACGACTAGCCACCCTGTCAACCAGAAGTGCAGAACTGCTGCTCAAGAAAATCGAAATGACGCGCACTTGGCCACGCGAGCAGACCGGTTCACCTGTCACACTGGAGAAAATCAAAAGTGAATTAATCATTCGCGGGTCCACTGGCAAGAATCGACAGCAGAGCTGTGCGTCGAACAGTTCAAACGCAGACATTCTGTATCAGCGACTCAGCGAATCGATGATTGGTCTGATCACGCCACCATTTGCAGACATGAAAGAGATCAATCAGCATTTGTGGAAAACGCTGGTTAATGGCACTGCAGATCTTGAAACCTGCCTGACGACATTGTTTGATTTCAACGACAGTAAACAGCACACCCACTGGTGGAACAACTTATGCCATCAGATAGAAGCCGTAGCAAAACCTAAGTCGTTACACAGCAGCAGATTGGTCAACTGGCCACTGATCACCAGCGCACTTGCACAGATCAGAGAACGTGTCTGGGTCATAAGCATGGATCAGCAGTTCGAGCAGCAGCTCCAGCAGAAAAAACGCATGAGCATGCAACTGCGGATGAGCTCCTGCACCACACTATCCGAAATCGTAGAGGCACTGAGTGACTGGTCAGTGTCAATGGGGGTAAAACGCGGTTTTCTGGTTCGCTACGACACACCGCAACCATTTCCAGATGACAAAGCACAGTTGATCTATACCAACCAGCATGGGCGTATCGATTCACATAAAATCATACCGTTTTCTGCAAAGGACGTTCTTCCGCCACAGTTTCAATACGAATTGTGTAAAGGATTACTAATACAGAATCCGATCTACGCAGGACCCAACCTGTTCGGATACTTGATGCTTGACCCCTCCGGGCTGGAATTTCTCAATATCGACAGCGCAGTTCAAAGCATCGGTAATGCTTTGCAGACCCAGCACCTGATCCAACAGATGGAACTTCAGGCTGTCCATCTCAATAGCGTCAATCAGGAGCTCTATCAATTAGCTAATTTTGACGGGTTGACAGGGTTGTCTAATAGAGTGCATTTTCACCAGCGACTGCACAATTGCTGTGATCAGGCTCTAAAAGCAAACCGAAAACTGACGGTAATGTTCATTGATCTAGACGGATTCAAGCTGGTGAATGATACGTTGGGGCATAGTGCAGGCGATGATCTGCTGAGAATCGTCGGACAACGACTGGAACAAGCAGTTGCAGAAATGGCAGGGACAACGGGAAGTACTGCACGCCTGGGCGGAGACGAATTCACCGTGCTGCTGGAGAACAGTCATGATGCCGAAGAGATTATTTCTGTGGCGCAAAAAATCCTTGAAGCGCTGTCTCAGCCTATCTATGTTCTATCGCGGTTTGTCAATATATCAGCCAGCATCGGTGTAGCAACCTTCCCCCAAGATGGCGCTAATGTAGAGACGCTGCTAAAGCACGCCGACATCGCCATGTATCGCGCAAAAGACAATGGCAAGAACTGCATGGCATTGTTTACCACCGAAATGAATGTGATCAGCGAAACGTTGCTACAGCTGGATACCGACATGCGGCAGGCTTTGCAGACAGGTGGAATCTGCATGCACTATCAACCTCGAATAGATCTGCAGTCAGGCGAGATTTGCGCTGTTGAAGCACTCATGCGCTGGATGGGCCCCACGTCTGAAGGCCTACGTGTCAAATCACGCCCAGATGTGTTTATTCCGGTTGCAGAAACAACAGGCTTCATCACACAACTGGACACGTTCGCACTTGAGGAGTCCTGCCGCCAGGCCCGAGAGTGGGAACTGGCCGGCACGCCGTTGCTGGTTGCTGTAAACCTGTCAGTTATACAGCTTCAACAGGAAAACTTCGTCTCGACGGTTAAACAGATAATCGACAGTTATCAACTTGATCCCACATTACTGGAACTAGAGATTACGGAAAGTGGCGTCATGAACGACGTCGAGAAAAACGTCTACAAACTCACTGAGCTCAAATCGCTGGGCGTGCACTTGTCTATTGATGATTTCGGCACCGGACATTCATCCCTGAACTATCTAAAAAATCTACCCGTCAACAACTTGAAGATTGACAAGTCATTCATTGACGACATTACGGTGAGCGACGGAGGCCGTTCAGCCGACGCCTCTATTGTACGTTCCGTAGTTGCGCTGGGTAAGAGCATGAATTTCAAACTGATTGCTGAAGGCATCGAAACTGAAGTACAGCACGACTTCGTACGCTCACTGGATTGCAATCAGGCGCAAGGGTACCTTTTCTCCAAGCCTAAGCCAGCCTCTGAGATCACCGCCATGCTGCAACAGGCATACGATAAACGTGGCGCAGCCTAGCTGCGCTGCTGCTAGAGCCCTTGCGAACAGGTCTGTGCAGCAGAAACAGGCACTAAGTAATACAAAACTCTGTAGTCTGTCATTTAGTCGGTGTCCGTACCAAACCATAGGCGCTCGGCAAGAGCATACCCCGATGGATCAAACGCCTTTCCGATTAATTGATGTTCAAGTAGACACGATGCTCATGGGCAGCTGCGAGCAAATGCCGAACTGCCCTCTTCGCTACAAGACAGCACGCCGCTGCCGCTGTCGCTGAAACGGCAGCTTCTGGAATACCACGCCGCAATAGTCGCGACGGGACAATTCTTGCAACAGATATCAGACGTTCATAGGCATCTCATCTCATGTCTTCACCAGTCCGTTCATCGCCAGCAGCTGTCGCGGCTATTGGCAGACTTTGCCGCACCTCATTCCTGTGTGCATTGATTTTATCCTGTGCTGCGATGTCAACGAGTCAGGCTGCAAACTCAACCGCCTCGGGTAGTCTGTTTACAGATTCAACCGTAGAGTTACACACTAAACTGACAACGATGCTGCTCGACTCAGGCATCCACAGACTCTACACCGATCTTGCAACCACGGTTCTTGCCGAATCGGCACAGACTCGCCAAGCCTGTAACGATCCATCTGCCAAAGCTGACGCGATTCAACAGTTTATCGGTCAGGTGCTGGACGTACAGAGCATGGTTGACGAAAGCGTTAAGCAAATGACACAGCACATGCCGCCGCTCCTGTCTGAATCGGTTGCAGTCTGGATGGCATCGCCTGCTGGTAAACGGATAACGGATGCGGAAGCAAGCTCTGCAGACTGGACTGACGAGGAATTCAACAGACGCCAGCTGGAACTTGCCAATAATCCGGATTACAACGAGACGCGCCAAAGATTGATTCTGAACGTCATTGATTCATCAATGACAGTCAATTTTGTAGCCGCTTTACACACAGAAACAACAGCTTTGGTCTTGCAAACCGGAGATTGCATTGCAAACGATGAATCTCGATCAGCAACCAGTCAAACCGTATTGCAGACGCAAAGTGATGAGGGATTCTACGGCACACTGTTACGTAACGATATACACACTACAGCGGCAATGATATTTAGTGATATCGGCGATGCAGATCTTGAAGCTTATGTTGCTCATAATCTGTCTACAGCGGCGCGAACATGGAACACGGCACTGCTGCAAACGATCAGACAGACACTGCGTGATCGTCACCCACCTGTACAACATTTTCTGGCGATCCTGGGTACGAACGGATAGAGATGACCTCGGACTTGTCACACGCAGATGACACGGAGCCAACCCGCAGAAGAGGTTGACTCCCCACTTCAACGAAACAGCCGGCTCCGTGGTTGATTCCTGACCCTGACAAACGTCCGGGCCTCCTGGCTCATCTAAAGGCGTTTATCCACTCTACAAAAATTCTGACAGGCAAGCTAAAAAGTCTGTTCTACCGTAGGCAGGCGGCTTTTCTCTTCCAGAGTCTCAATAAAAACTGCCAGCTCATCTACACCCCAATCGCGCCATTCACCCACCAACAGATCACTCAATTCGATGTGCATGATTCGAACGCGTTCCAGCTTCTTTACGCTGTAGTGGAAGTGCTTGCACATTCTCCTGATCTGTCTGTTAAGACCCTGAACCAGAATAATTCTAAACACATGTTGTGACTCCTGAATCACCTTGCATTGTTTGGTAACCACGCCCAGTAAGGGCACACCGCTTCTCATGCCAGCCATGAATTCGTCTGTGATTACATTGTTGACGGTAACCAGGTATTCCTTTTCGTGCTGGTTGCCAGCATCGAGAATCCTGTCAACCAGATCGCATCGATTGGTCAGAAATATCAACCCCTGAGAGTCTTTATCCAGCCGCCCTATCGGGTATATTCGTGAACTGTGTCCAACGTAATCCACGATATTTCGTTTGTCTGACGGAGCCGCAGTGCAGACCACCCCCACAGGCTTGTTCAACACAACGAACACAACCTGATCAGCAGTCAGGGGTCTTACCAGTGCTCCGTTGACAGTAACATCGTCTTCGGGCGCTACTTTTTCACCGAGCTGCGCTTGCCGGCCATTAACCAATACGACGCCCTGCGCAACAAGGCGATCCGCAGCCTTGCGAGAGTACAGACCACTTTCACAGATAAATTTATTGAGTCGTATCAGCGGTCAGAGCCTCTGTGCTGTGAGGCTGGACTTCATATCCTTCAGTAGTGACGAGACGAAGATCATTTCATCCCCATGCCACCCATACCGCCGCCCATGCCACCCATGCCACCCGGAGGCATCTGCCCCTTCATGGCACGCATCATTTTAGCCATGCCACCTTTGCTGAGTTTTTTCATAGTGCGTGCCATTTGCTGATGCTGCTTGAGCAGACGATTCAGATCCTGAACCTGCAAACCTGCACCGGCAGCGATGCGCTTTTTGCGCGAGCCCTTCAAAATGGCTGGATACTTTCGCTCTTGCGGTGTCATGGAGTTCACCAGCGCTATCATGTGAACGAACTGCTTGTCGTCCATCTTGTTCTTGACCGCCTCAGGCACATTACTCATGCCGGGCATCTTGTCCATCATGGAAGCCATACCGCCCATATTGGCTACTTGCTCAAGCTGATCCTTCAGATCGTTCATGTCGAAGGTTTTGCCCTTCTTCATCTTGTTGGCAAACTTTTCTGCCTTGTCGTGATCGACCTTGGCGGTAACTTCTTCCACCAGACTAACGACATCACCCATCCCCAGAATGCGCGAGGCCACCCGCTCAGGATGGAATGTTTCCAGTGCATCCGTCTTCTCACCAGCACCCATAAACTTGATGGGCTTGCCTGTGATAACGCGAACCGATAGTGCTGCACCACCTCGTGCATCACCGTCTGTCTTGGTAAGGACGACACCGGTCAAAGGCAGAGCCTCGCCAAACGCCTTGGCGGTATTTGCTGCATCCTGACCCGTCATGCTGTCAACGACAAACAAGGTCTCAACCGGTTTAATGGCTGCATGCAGCTGCTTGATCTCAGCCATCATCTCTTCATCAATGGCAAGACGACCTGCGGTATCAACCAACAGCACGTCGACCATCTGTTTGCGCGCTGCATTCAAGGCAGCCTTGGCAATGTCTACCGGTGACTGGTCTGTCGAGCTTTCGAAGAAGATCGCATCGACACTATCCGCTAGACTCTCTAACTGTTTGATGGCAGCCGGACGATAAACGTCACAACTCACGACCATGACTTTCTTCTTCTCGCGCTCCTTGACAAAGCGCGCCAGCTTGCCCACCGTGGTGGTCTTGCCTGCACCCTGCAATCCCGCCATGAGGATAACAGCTGGAGGCTGCGTGGCCAGATTCAACGGCTCGGCGTTGTCGCCCATGACCGCAACCAGCTCATCGTTGACCACCTTGATGAAAGCCTGCCCTGGTGACAAGCTGCCAATGACTTCCTGGCCCATGGCCTTTTCGCGTACCGAATCCACCAGTTGCTTGACTACCGGAAGTGCAACATCAGCTTCCAGCAACGCCATGCGCACCTCTCGCAAGGTGTCTTTGATATTTTCCTCGCTCAGGCGACCCTGCCCGCGCAGGTTCTTGATCGTGTTGCCTAGGCGTTCGCTCAGATTATCAAACATAGGTAATTCTGCCTGGTTAGGTGGTCAGCTATGGTGCCGACCTCATGCCACTGTTGCGTCCAGTATACGGGACAGGACTACCACCGTTCAGGACCGATAACCTTCGCATCTGAACTAACGGGCACTTGAGAGAGTCAGATTGCTCAATCAACGCCTTTCGTGAAGTGAACATGATGCTCAACAAGCTCCTCTCGCTGCTCCTCCTCATCGCCGCCATGCTTCACCTGCCCGGCGCACTTGCCCAAAGCAGTGACATCCCGGAGGTTGCCATGAACGAAGATGCTGCGCTGTCTGCACAACTCGTTAGGGCCTATGAGGCACTAGGGAATGACTACAAACCTCGCACAGAGCATCTGTTCGCCGACGGACACCCTCGGTACATCAACCGTCTGATCAGCGAAGACTCACCTTACTTGCGGCAACATGCCCACAATCCCGTAAACTGGTATCCATGGGGGGATGAAGCCTTTGCGGTGGCGAAGGCTCAGGACAAGCCAGTCTTTCTGTCCATTGGATACGCCACTTGCCACTGGTGCCACGTGATGGAGCGAGAAAGCTTCGAAAACGAGGCGATCGCAGGCTTGATGAACGAACACTACATCTCCATCAAGGTGGACCGCGAGCAGCTACCCGATGTGGATGCGTTGTTTATGAGCGCCGTCATGATGATTAACGGAAGCGGTGGCTGGCCCATGTCCAGTTTTCTGGATACCGAAGGACGGCCCTTTTACGGTGCCACCTACTTCCCGCCGGATAACTTTACGCAGATTCTTGAGCGCGTCGATAAGCTGTGGCAAGACGAGCGAGAGACTCTAGTGGAACAGGCAGAACAGGTCAGTGCCGCACTCACTCGACTTAACGACACCAGCAGCGAGGCAACCGAGGTAGGCCATCGCGAGCTCGAACGTGCCATTACTCAGGCCCAGGAAAGCTTTGACCCCATCAATGGAGGTTTTGACGGTGCGCCGAAATTCCCACGAGAACCCACCTTGTACTTCCTGCTTGATCAGGCAACCCGCCCTTTTACTAATACTATCGCCGCTGAAGCCGCTCTTTTGATGGCAGACCTGTCGCTACAACACATGGCCGCTGGCGGCATTCACGATCATGTTGGCGGCGGTTTTCATCGCTACTCTGTGGATTCGCAGTGGTTGGTACCGCATTTTGAAAAGATGCTCTATAACCAGGCAGCGCTGGCGCGCAACTACTCTCAGGCCTACCAGCTGACAGGCGATAGGCAGCACGAACGTACCGCACGCCGAATTCTGGATTACGTGCTGCGCGACATGACGAGTAAATCTGGCATGTTCTACTCGGCCACCGACGCGGATTCCGAAGGCGAAGAAGGCGTGTTCTTTATCTGGACCCCGGAAGAGCTTGTCGAGGTTCTGGGAAAAGAAGAAGCGCAACTGGCACAAACCGTGTGGAACGTCACCGGGGAAGGCAACTTCGAAGGCACCAGCATATTACATACACCGCAGGCGCTGGGCGAGATAGCATCTCAACTGCCATTAAGCGTGCACGAACTGCAGGGCAAGATTGATTCATGGAGCGAAGCGCTGCGCACCGCACGCGAGTTGCGTGAGCATCCACTGCGTGACGAAAAATTCATTAGCAGCTGGAACGGCATGATGATCAGCGCGTTCGCCGAAGCGTCTGACCGACTTGATAATCCGGCTTATCTGGAGGCTGCGATCAAAGCCTCCGATGCGGTATGGAAGACATTACGTCAGGACGATGGTTCCTTGTACAGAACCGCATTTGACGGCAAGGCCTCCATTGACGGTACTCAAGCGGACTACGCGTATCTGGCGGAGGGCTATCTGGCTGTATACGATGCTACCGGTGAACGTCTCTGGCTTGATCGAGCGCAACAGCTGGCCGATATCATGGATGAGAAATTCTGGGACGAAACCAACGGTGCCTACTTTATGGGAGGCACAGCGGTCAGCGGTGCCAGCTTGACCTCTCGACCCAAAGATCTGAACGACAACTCGATCCCATCGGGCAATTCAGTAGCGCTACGGGTGTTGTCACGCCTGTTCAAACGCACCGGGGAGCCCGTCTTTGAGGCTCGCGCCAATGAGCTGATTGCGGCGTTGTCTAGCAGGATCAGCCAGCAACCGGCGGCGTTTTACTATCTGCTCACAGGGATTGGCGAGCATCTGGACGGGGAAGCGGGCAACCTTCAATACGGGGGGCGGGGTGTGGTGCAGGCAAAGGCATTCAAGCGCGACGACAAAATGATCGTGTCGATTGCGCTTGCCGACAACTGGCACATCAATTCAGACCAGCCTCTGCAGGACTACCTCATCGCAACTGCGTTAACAGACTCAGCGGGCAATGCATTGAGTAATGTGCAATTCCCGGACGCCGCCGTTCGGACACTAGGCTTTCAGCGCTCAGAGCTGTCGCTGTTCGAAAATACGCTAGAGATTCAGGCCGACTGGCCAGACAGTGATCACGAGCTGGCCGTGTTGGTGAATCTGAAGCTGCAGGCGTGTAACGATGAAGTATGTCTGGCACCTGAGAGCTTGCCGCTAACTGTTTTCTAGAGTTCAGGTAACCTTTTTGCGATCCACGTTACCCAGCTGCTGATCCAGAGACACCTGAGAGCCATCATCAGACCCGGCTGCATGAGCTGCACCATTGCGGTAACGGATTCGCTTGGCGCGGCGTGTCACCAAGCCCTCCATGCAGGCCTCACGCACCACCTCGCGCTTGCGCACGATAAGACCGGTACCGGCCTGCGATCCGCCCGAATCTAACTGAACCGCCCTGGCTGCCTCTTCTGCCTCACGGCGATCACTGTCTATCTGGCGCGCTCGCGTCAACAGTGCCAGCGCGAAACCCACGCGATAATCGAAACTGGCTGATCGACCCGGCTCTACCGCGCCTTGCTGCTTGCGCAGTTTCAACGAGCGCTCCATCGCATCGGTCAGGTATTCATAAGTGAGGCTGGCAACATCGGCGTCAATACTAAAACCGCGAAATTCGATCGTATCGCTCTTCACGCAGATGCAATCGTGCAGCAAAGCTACGGCCGAGCCCAGCACACTGACATAATTAGGCACGGCACGAAATGCCTTGCCTATCTTGCTGGCGCCGAATTCGGAGGTCTCCAGATCATTTTCGGTGACACCGAACTTTGCCATCAGAGACTGACAGCGCCGCATGGCAATTTCCGCTTCATGAGGGCTGGAGTCGTTTTCGCGACTCATGGCGTACAGCTTACGGATACGGCTAAGCAGTTTTTCGTGATCCATAGGGTCGTCAGAGGTGTTGTACGACATAGACACTGAGCTTAATCTTTCTCCAACGCAATACCCCGCAATTGCTGCATGGTATTCTAAACCGTCGGCGAGGACTAGGAGGCAGTCCGAGAATAGCGATCGTCGCGAGGGCGTGAGATTTTGAGTCAGATTTTCTTGTCAATTGAGGTAAATAGTTGTTCTATTCGCCGAGATTTACGAGGAAATTCGGCCAAAATATCGCGTCCGCAGCAGATCAGTCTATTCTCGGACAGCCTCCTGGAAGTCTGCGCCTTGAGTTGAGGTAATCAGGACGGTTCATTGTGAGTTTCTTTCTCTCCCTTTTAGCAGCGGCCCTTTATAGCGTTTCAAGCGCGCTGCTGTGGAGCACGCTAAGCAAGCCACGTCTTGGCAGTGCAACAGCGCATGACACGCCGGTAGCCACGAGCGCGAGCGACTCCGATTCGGCACAATCCAGAGCCACAGATCACCGACGCATGACCTTGGCCTTTGCCGCCGCGGCAGTGCTCTTGCACGGCTGGGTGGTCATACACCAGACCGGGCTGCCTAGCGAACTGACGCTACCCTTATTCACCTCGATGGCTGCCACCACGCTGATCATCGTGATGCTCCACGTAACCCTTTGCCTGAAGCAACCCGCAGATTACCTGGGCATAGCGGTGTATCCCACAGCAGCCGTCACGCTGATTGCCAGCCAGGCCTCTGGTGGCGGCACACAGATCATTGGTGATGCAGTCCAGATTCACGTATTCCTGTCGCTGCTCGCCTATGCCGTGCTGGCGCTAGCTGCCGCTCAAGCCATTTTAGTCTCCATTCAGCGCCATTACCTGTCCCGTCATAAACCCGGGGGGTTCATGCGCACACTGCCGCCGCTAGATCTTACGGAACGTTTGCTATTCACTTTGCTGACAGCCGGTTTCATTTTGCTGTCCATGTGCTTGGCCAGCGGGTTTTTCTACCTAGAGGACATGTTTGCGCAGCATCTGGTGCACAAGACGGCGCTGTCGTGCATTGGATGGGCAATTTTCGGCGTGCTGCTGTTCGGCCGCTGGCAATTTGGCTGGCGCGGTAAACGGGCTGTGCACTGGACTGTGGCAGGCTTTACCATTCTCGTACTCGCCTACTTTGGTAGCAAAATCGTGCTCGAAGTGTTCATCGACTAGGCCAGACTACTCCTTGGTGCCGATAAATTACCGGGTTACACGACACTAACAATCGTATTGGTTACTCAAACAGGCGTACTGATTGCTATAGTGCGGGTATCGATAGCAAATAGACGGCCGGTTGTTTCTTGAACACCATCCCCATCAGCGTACTGGTTAGCATACTGGTAGTGCTGGTACTCATGTCTGGTTTCTTCTCAGGATCCGAGACGGCACTGATGTCCCTTAATCGTTACCGGTTACGGCATCAGGCAAACAACGGTCACAAGGCTGCTCAGCGTACGGCCAGGCTACTGGAAAACCCGGACAGACTGATCAGCCTGATTCTGCTGGGCAACAACTTTGTCAACATACTGGCCTCAGCCATTGCTACTGTCATTGCGTTGCGCCTGATGGGGGAGGCGGGTATTGCCGTCGCTACCGGGCTGCTGACCATCATCATTCTGGTTTTTGCTGAAGTCACACCCAAGACCTTTGCCACGCGACGCGCCGAGCAGTTCTCGTTTATTGCCTCAGCCGTTTACCAACCGTTAATGATTTTTACGTATCCGCTTGTCGCTATCATTAACTGGATCAGCTCCAAAATACTCAAGCTGTTCAACGCCCACCCTATTTCTTCAGAAGACGAGCACTTGTCTAGTGAAGAGCTGCGTACCGTACTCAATGAAACGGCGGGCATGGTCCCTCAAAGACACCGGGAAATGTTGCTCAACATTCTCGATCTGGGAACGGTATCGGTCAACGACATCATGGTGCCGCGCAACGAGATTGTCGGCATTGATCTGGAAGACCCATGGGACGACGTGCTGAGTGAGATCAGCAACAGCCCGCATAGCCGCCTGCTGGTTTACAAGGAAAACGTCGACAATGTAGTCGGCTTCATCTATCTGCGCAAGATGCTGGATGCGCTGCGTTCGGGCAAGATCACGCGCCAGTACCTCGAATCGGTAATACGCGATCCCTACTTTATCCCGCAAGGCACCACACTGACAGTCCAGCTGCTGAACTTCCAGCGGCAGAATCGCCGAGTGGGACTCGTGGTCGATGAGTACGGTGATATCCAGGGCATGCTGACGCTTGAAGACATCCTCGAGGAGATTGTTGGTGAGTTCGATAACGATCCACAGATTGCGCCCGCAGAAATTCGTCCACAGCCCGACGGCAGCTTCATCGTGGACGGCACCGCTCAGGTCAGAAATCTGAACAAGTCTCTGAACTGGTCTCTGCCTTCGGAGGGGCCGAAAACGCTGAACGGTATCGTCGTTGAACATTTTGAGAACTTTCCTCCAAAGGGTGCTGTATTCACCTTCAACGGACACCCTATGACGATCCTCGCCGTGGAAGATAATCGGGTACAACAGGTGCGCATCGAGCCTGCCCGGTTCGATGAAACCGATGAAGATGCCAGTGGTTCCAGAGTCGTCATCAGCAACTGACCGGACGATTGCACTGATGTCCAAAGTCAAACAGCGCTATCACTGCACCGCCTGCGGTGCGGTTACCTCAAAATGGACCGGGCAATGCGCCGACTGCGGCGAATGGAACACGCTCGAAGAAGCGCTGGCACCTGCAAGCTCTGCCAACAGCGCCACAGCGGCTGCCACCAATGCGCGCTACGGCGGCTATGCCGGCGGCAGTGGCATTACCAATGCCGCTGATGTACAGATGGTATCCGAGGCGCGGCTGGGCACCGGCCTGTCAGAGCTTGATCGCGTTCTGGGTGGAGGCCTGGTAGCAGGTTCAGTCACACTACTTGGCGGAGATCCGGGTATCGGTAAATCGACTCTGCTGGTACAAAGTCTTGCCTATCTCAGTCAGCAACGCCGCGTGTTGTATATCACGGGGGAGGAATCCCTGCAGCAAGTGACCTTGCGCGCCAGACGCCTGCAACTCCCCGAAGATAAGCTGCGGCTGCTGGCAGAAACACAGGTGGAATCAATCCTCGCTCATGCGGCCAAGGAGAAGCCTGATGTCATGGTTATCGACTCCATCCAGACCATGTACACCGAACTGTTGAGTTCTGCACCTGGCGCTGTGGCTCAGGTGCGCGAAAGCGCAGCCAGACTGGTTCGGTACGCCAAGCAAAGCGGTACATCCATATTCCTGGTGGGTCATGTGACCAAGGAAGGCGCGCTGGCCGGGCCGCGTGTACTGGAACACATGGTTGACACCGTGTTGTATTTTGAAGGTGATCCGGGCAGTCGCTACCGCGTCATCCGTGCGGTCAAGAATCGCTTTGGAGCGGTCAACGAGCTAGGCGTGTTTGCCATGGATGAATCAGGGTTGAAAGCGGTCAAGAACCCTTCGGCCATCTTCCTGTCCCGGCATCCGGAACCTGTCAGCGGCAGTGTCATCATGGTGACCCGCGAAGGCACACGCCCCCTGCTCGTGGAAGCTCAGGCACTCGTTGATACCAGCCACACCGGCAGCCCGCGACGCGTATCACTGGGACTGGAACAGAACAGACTTTCCATGCTGCTGGCCGTCATGCATCGGCACGCAGGCATCGCCATGTTTGACCAGGACGTGTACGTCAATGTGGTGGGTGGGGTGCGCATCTCCGAAACAGCCGCCGACCTACCTATCTTGCTGGCGGCGTTGTCCTCGTTCAGAACCCGGCCATTACCCAGTGATCTGGTGGTTTTCGGCGAAGTCGGCCTTGCTGGCGAAGTCCGGCCGGTTGCTAACGGCGAGGAACGGTTACAGGAATCAGTAAAGCACGGCTTCAAGCGCGCCATCGTACCCAAGGGCAATCTGCCCAAAAAGGCGATCAAGGGCCTTCAGGTTGATGGTATTCATCGTTTGCATGAAGCTATCGATTTGCTGAACTGACCAGACGACGTCGCTTTAAACAGTCCCGTGGATCACTGCAGGGGTTCCAATACAGTAAACTGGCTGCCGTTATCTCTCTTGAAGCCTGCCGAGTCAGTCCCACGTGTCGCAAAAATCGCGGAAAATTCCTAAATCCACCAAATTCGAAGATGCTCTGGGCGAGCTCGAATCTATCGTCGGCTCTCTGGAGAGCGGTGATCAGTCACTGGAAATGTCACTGGAACAGTTCGAGCGCGGCGTCAGTCTGGCGCGTTTTTGCCAGCAGAGCCTCAGCGAGGCAGAACAGAAGGTCAAGATTCTGCTCCATGATGCCAGTGAAGGCGACGACGACCTCTCCGATTTTGACGTCGTGGAGCCCGACTGATTCCGTGACAGACACTTCCAGAAACAACATCCGGTCGGCGCAGGCCACACACTTCATTGAGCGTCTCAAACGCTATCAGACACGGGTTGATGCAGCCTTGCTCACCCTGCTGCCAGCAGAGAACGCCTGTACCACGCAATTACCCTCGGCCATGCGTTATGCCGTCACCAACGGTGGCAAGCGGGTGCGCCCGGTACTGGCGTATGCAACCGGCAAGGCGTTAGGTCTACCGTTATCACGCGTAGACGTCCCCGCCTGTGCCGTGGAGATGATGCACGCCTACTCGCTGGTCCATGACGACCTGCCTGCCATGGATGATGACGACTTAAGACGCGGCAAACCGACCTGCCACAAGGCCTATGACGAAGCCACCGCCATACTGGCAGGCGATGCACTACAGGCACTGGCGTTCACGGTGCTGGCTTTGAACAAAGATACCGAAGTGTCCGATTCCGCCAAGCTGCGTATGGTAGAAATACTCGGTGAGGCCAGTGGGGCTGCGGGTATGGCGGCAGGCCAGGCGATCGATCTCGAATCTGTCGGCCGTTCGTTGAATCTTGCTGAACTGGAAAACATGCACAGTCACAAGACCGGCGCGCTGATCAAGGCCAGTGTCCTGTTACCCGCCATGCTAGCCGAACCTGCCGATGCTGACTTACTGAGACGTCTGGGCAACTACGCAGGCGCCGTCGGGCTGTGTTTCCAGATCGTCGACGATATTCTGGACGTTGTGAGCGATACGGAGACACTGGGCAAGACCCAGGGTGCTGATATCGCGCTGAACAAGCCCACCTACCCAGCCTTGCTTGGACTGGACGGTGCCCGTGCACATGCGCAGAACATGCACGAGGCGGCACTGACACACCTCGATGGGCTAAATTCAAATTTCGACGAACTGCGGATGCTGTCCACTTATATCGTCGAACGCACGTTCTAGTCGCCGACGGGTTACGTAGAGGGCACGACCCACTCCCCAATTGTGATCCCATGCCGCCGGTTGTTTTCCTGTAATTGCACGGGCGGGTTGTCAAGCAAGGTGCACAACAGGGATAATCAGCGTTAAATAATAATCATGACACCATGACTACAGCGACGGAATATCCTCTGCTGGATCGCGTTTACGCACCATCAGATCTACGAAAGCTCGACGAGACTCAGCTTCCTGCACTTGCGCACGAGCTGAGACGGTACGTGGTAGATTCCGTATCCAGAACAGGTGGGCATCTGGGCTCAAGTCTGGGTACCATCGAGCTGACCGTAGCACTTCACTACGTCTACAACACGCCACTAGACAAGCTCGTCTGGGATGTCGGCCATCAGACCTATGGTCACAAGATTCTGACAGAACGTCGGGACAAAATGCACTCCATCCGCAAGCAGGGAGGCCTGGCAGGTTTTCCGAATCGTGCGGAGAGCGAATACGATACGTTCGGCGTAGGCCATTCGAGTACATCGATCAGCGCAGCACTGGGCATGGCTCTGGCCGCGCGCCTCAAGGGCTTACAGGCAGGCACCGAGGCTGCCGAGAAAGTGGTTGCTGTCATCGGTGATGGCGCGCTGACGGCGGGTCTGGCCTACGAAGCGCTGAATCATGCCGGTGGTGTCAAAGCGGACATGCTTGTGGTGCTTAATGACAACGACATGTCCATCTCTCCTAACGTGGGCGCCATGAACAAGTACCTGGCGCGCATGCTCACCGGCAAGATTGTCTCGGGTGCCAGAGAGAGCAGTAAGCGCGTACTCAGCAAGGTACCTTCCATGCTCGAGCTGGCTCGCAGAACAGAAGAACATGTCAAAGGTATGGTTGTCCCGTCATCACTGTTTGAAGAACTCGGATTCAACTATTACGGCCCTGTAGACGGTCATGACGTGGAGAGCCTGGTGACGGTCCTGAGTAATCTGCGCGAGCTTAAAGGTCCGGTTTTTTTGCACGTGGTGACCAAAAAGGGCCACGGCTACAAGTTTGCAGAACAGGATGCACTGGCCATGCATGCGGTTACCCCGTTTGAGCCTGCCACTGGCATAGCGCTGAACAGTGCGAAGAGCAACCGACCCACGTACACTAAAGTATTCGGCCAGTGGTTGTGCGATATGGCTGAAAAAGACACGCGACTCGTTGGCATCACACCGGCCATGCGTGAAGGATCCGGCATGGTTGAGTTCGAGCAACGTTTTCCGGATCGCTACTACGATGTGGGCATTGCAGAGCAGCATTCGGTCACCTTGGCTGCCGGTCTTGCCTGTGGTGGTCTGAAACCCGTGGTTGCCATCTACTCTACTTTTTTTCAGCGAGCTTACGATCAGCTGGTACACGATGTTGCTCTGCAGAACCTGCCAGTCATCTTCGCTATAGACCGTGCCGGTGTGGTGGGTCCTGACGGCCCGACACACGCGGGCAGTTTTGATTTCTCTTTCATGCGCTGCTTACCCAACATCGTGATCATGGCACCGGCGGATGAAAACGAGTGCCGGCAGATGCTCTACACGGGCGTGCAGTTAGAGGGGCCCAGTTCAGTGCGTTACCCACGCGGCAATGGTCCGGGTGTAGACGTTGAAGAGCAGATGACAGCGCTGCCCGTGGGCAAGGCTGAAGTCAGACGCGACGGTAAATCCGTGGCCTTGTTGGCGTTTGGCACCATGGTGGCGCCCGCGCAGGAACTGGGAGATGAGATGGACTTCACCGTGATCAATATGCGCTTCGTCAAACCACTGGACACGACACTTATAGACTCCATAGCAGCATCACATGATCTGATCGTCACACTCGAAGAGAACGTCATTCCAGGCGGCGCCGGTGCCGGCATTGCAGAATACCTTGTCAGCGTAGGCAGTACGGTATCTGTGCGCCTGGTCGGCTTGCCAGATGAGTTTGTCGACCACGGTAGTCGGGAGGAATTACTGCACTACTGCAAACTCGATGTCGAGGGATTGCGTGAGCAGATCAATGAGTTGGTCGTAGCAGATCAGACACTACGTATTGCCGCGGGTTAGTTGCAGCTGGCCGGTAAAAGTTGAGGCATGCCAGTTATGGCCAATCAGGTGCGGATGGCCAAAAGACTTGGTCCCTGTTGCTCAGGCATCCTCGGCAATTCTGGCGGGGGCTATCGACACTATCTCAGTGACAGCCGAGACTACCGTTTTATCGACTGTGCCAGCTAATGCAGCGGCACCCGGCAAGACCTCAAACCACTCACTGCAACAATGTTGGGCCAGCACGCGAACCCTCTCGTGACCTTCGTCAAGGTGCTCTTGCATCGTAGACAATGCCAGAGCGTCAGAGTTGTTCTGCTCTGACAGATGACCCAGCAGAATGTGCTGTAATTCAGGATGATCCAGCTGTTGCAACAGCTTCCCGGCTTGATCATTGCCCAGATGGCCGTAGTCTGATCGAATGCGAGCCTGCAGGCTGGGCGGATAGGGACCATTGCGCAGCATCTCTTTATCGTAGTTGCATTCCACTACCAGGCCGTTGACACCGGCAAGCTTTGCCCGGACATGAGGTGTGCAGGCACCCAGATCAGTGACATTGGCAAAGCGTGTGCTACCGACCGAGAAAACGAACTGGCACGACTCAGCGGCGTCGTGAGGCGTAGGAAACGGATCAACGTGTACATCGCCAATCTCGAACGGCTCGTGCGCGTGAAACAACCTGATTGAGGCGAAGCGGTTGTCACGTGCCCGGTGATAGGTACCGTGAGTACACCACACAGGTAATCCGAACTTGCGCGATAACGGCCCTACACCTTTGACATGATCACCGTGCTCATGCGAAATGAGTACGGCATTGATATCAGACGGTGTAACACCGAGCTGAAACATGCGCGCCACGGTTTCTTTCATGGTGAAACCGCAGTCAATCAGCAACGTAGTTCTACCGGATTGCACCAGCAGGGAGTTGCCCGAGCTGCCGCTTCCCAAGGCTGCAACCTTAATCACAAAATACCACTCAGGCGAGTTTGTCGCGCAAGGTGTTCAGTAACGACTTTTCGTTGGCCTCCGGCAACCGACGCCCATCGGCATCCGTGACTGATATTCTGACTTCGCTGATGTGTTCAGGTGATAACTCAAGCACCAGCGGTGTCTGCGCATCCGTAAACTCGATCCTGCCGACCCCATCGTCACTACTGGTGACCGAGTAGTCCAGTTGTTCCAACACACTCAACACCGCTGAAAAAGAGGGTTGAAAACCACGATAGACAACCAGCTGAGTACCTGATCCGTTAGTTTGAACTGTGGCATCGTCGATAACTGAACGCGCCTGCGCGGCACTGAGAATTCCCCGAGCTTTCTGCTCCTCTACACCCAGAAACGTCAGTAGACGTGTCAGTAGCTCACTGGTGGCCTCGGCATTGTGCGAACGTACAGGCCAATCTGTACCGGCGTTGCTCGCGTTGATGGTATCGGCTTCAGACGTCACCTGAGATCTGGCAAACAATCGCGCGCCGGTACCGTCGCGTTCCAGACGGAAGCCGATACGGGAAAAGGCTTCGTTATCACCAATCAGGTTTTTCAACAGACTACCTTTCGCCACCGCACTGGCGGGGCGCCATTGAGTGAATATGACACCCGCTACCGGTTGTGTCTGAGCAACCGGGAATTTCTCAGCCCGTATAAATGCCAGAAGTTGTGGCCAGATATCCTCCGGTGCCTGCTCGAATGCCAACCAACTCTGATCGCCACTGCGTTCAAAACTGACCGAGGAAAACTGCGGCAGCAACGTGTTACGCGCGACGGGTCCACCCGCTGTACCGGGCAAGACAAACTGCTCGGTGTTACTCACATCGGTCAGGTCTGGCGGCACTTGCAACTGACGGGCAGACTCGGCATTTGTGGAGTAGACAACATCCGGACTGGAGTCTGAGCGGAACGTGCCGCAGCTGGACAACGCCAGTGCCATGAGAACACCTGCTAGCGCAAGCTGTGTGTTTACTTTCATGCCAATGCTCCTGCCTTTGTCAAGGCGGCGGTGACCGACTCATGATACTCATCTGCCAACGGGGTGAGAGGCAACCGAATACCACCACCAATACGCCCCATTGCGTGCAGCGCCCATTTGACCGGAATAGGGTTCGACTCATGGAACAACACCTGGTGCAGATCGCTGATCGACGATTCGATGGCCTCAGCGGCTGCCCTGTCGCCTGCGATTGCCGCAGCGCACATCTGATGCATCTGGGCGGGTACCACATTGGCCGTTACTGAAATATCGCCATGCGCGCCTGCCAGCATGCTTTCCATGGCAGTGGCGTCATCACCTGTCACGATCATGAAGTCATCGACGCACAATTCCACCAGCTGCTTGATGCGATCAACCGTACCAACAGCTTCCTTGATGCCCACAATGTTGTTCAGCCGTGATAGTCGAGCGCTAGTCTGCGCTTGCATGTCCAGCGCGGTGCGACCAGGAACGTTATACAAAATCTGCGGGATATCAACAGCAGCGGCCACGGCCTTGTAATGCTGGAATAAACCCTCCTGAGTAGGCTTGTTGTAATACGGAGTTACCAGCAGACAAGCATCGGCACCAGCCGTTTTTGCGTGAGCTGTCAGCGCGATAGCTTCTGCTGTAGCGTTCGCGCCCGTGCCTGCGATGACCGGTATCCGTCTGGCAACCAGATCAACAATCTGTTTAATGACCTTGCCGTGTTCCGGCACAGTCAGCGTGGCTGACTCTCCGGTTGTACCCACAGCCACGATTGCATCGGTGCCAGCCTCGATATGAAACTCGATCAGAGCGCTTAAAGCCGCATCATCCACCGAACCATCGTCGAGCATAGGGGTGACCAATGCCACCATGCTGCCCTTGAACATGTCTTGCTCCTGAAGTTATCACCCCCATGGTACTGAGGGCAGGCGGCTTTCTCAACCACTATCAGGTTCGGGCCACGAAGGTTGTACAAAGCATAGCCCGAATGAGTCGAACAACAACCTGGCAAGGCCTGCGTATACTCTGCAGATAACACTCAATCAACGGTGTACTCACTTGCAAACAGAATCAGCCGATATGAGCCAGCCAGAACTGAACAAACCCGCACCGGCATTCGATCTACCCGCTACCGGCGAGCAACAGATATCGCTATCAGCCATGTCTGGTCGCAAAGTTGTTCTGTTTTTCTATCCCCGCGATGCCACACCCGGCTGCACCACAGAAAGCCAGAATTTTCGCGATGCAATCGAAGCCTTCACGGCGGCCAATGCCATCATCCTGGGGATATCGCAAGACCCCGTTGCAAGTCATGAGAAGTTCAAGGCAAAGCAGGCCATGCCCTTTGAATTACTCTCCGACGAAGAAGGTGGCGTCTGCCGTGCCTATGATGTTATCAAACTGAAAAAGATGTATGGCAAAGAGTTTGAAGGAATCGAGCGAAGTACCTTCCTGATCGATGAAAAGGGTGTTTTGCGACAAGCCTTTCGGAAAGTGAAAATACCCGGCCATGTCGAAGAGGTGCTGGAAGCTGTTCAGGCTCTCTGAGGCAGACCTTCGCGGGCTTTTGGCCACGCATTCATGACGGCTTGCACCAGTGTAGCCAGAGGTATAGCGAAAAATACACCCCACAGCCCGAACAGCCCGCCGAAGAACAGGACGGCTGTAATGATGGCCAGCGGATGCAGATTGACAACCTCCGAGAACAATAACGGCACCAGCACATTGCCGTCCAGAACCTGAATGATCTGATAGGCGATGAGCAAATAGCCGAGCTGAGCAGAAAACCCCCACTGGAAAAAGCCAATGAGCGCAATCGGTACTGTGACTGCTATGGCCCCCACGTAAGGGATGATGACCGACAGTCCAACAAGAAAACTCAACAGCAGTGAATAGTTAAGACCCATAAACGCAAACAGAATGTACGTCGCTAGCCAGATGATCATGATTTCAACGAATTTCCCGCGGATATAGTTGCCGATTTTAAGATCGACTTCGCGCCACACTTGAAACGTCAATTCACTACGCTTGGGGACAAACTTGTCAGCGAAACCCAACAGTTTGTCTTTGTCCTTCAGGGCAAAGAAGACCATGATGGGCACCAGTACGACATACACGGCAATCATCACCAAAGTACCCAGTCGCGCCAGTGAAAAGGACAGCACGCTCTGCGTAAAGGAGGTTAGCTCATTACGCAGATTGGCTATGAGGTCATTCACCTGTGCGACGGTGAATATGTCGGGGTATCGTTCCGGTAGCCTGAGTAGCTGCTCCTGGATATTCTGAATCATGCCGGGCAGCTCTCTGACAATTCCCGTGAGCTGCTGCGACAACACAGGCACGAGCCCGAACAGTACAAACACCGACAGAGACACAATCAGAAACAGCACGAAAACCGAACCCAGGGTGCGATGCACGTGCCAGCGTTCCATCGTGGATACGACACTTTCCAACAGGTACGCAAGGACCAGCGCTACCAGAACCGGAGCCATGATATCGCCCACTAGCCACAGCAGCCCGAAGACCACCAACAGGAGAAAGGCGAGAATTACCGCCTGGGGATCGGAAAAATTCCGAGCATACCAGTCGCGGATAATGTCAAACATTGCCGAGACAACCCCACTTACATGCCATAGAGAAACGTAGACGCGGCCCGTTTACGCCGCCGCTCGCCATTATGACACCCCACACTAACGGACTGCCATTTAAAAGGTAAACGTCTGTACATGCTGCAACTTGCAAGATCGGTGCACCAGGACAGACATCAGACTTGGACAGGAGAACCGGTACTGTCTCTTCACATTCCATCAGGATTCGATCAATGGCTGTCAACCGCGTCGACTGTAGCCCTGATTCATGAATTTTTACGCAGTCTGATCATCTGTTTTCAACGCCTCATTGCACCCCTCCACGGTCTGCTCAAAGTAGTTTCGTGCAAACTGGAACAGTTCATCCATCAGATGGGTACGAAACTTCTGTCTCTGACGAACAAAATAGAACGGTCGCAGCAGCGGAGGATCCAGTGGCAGGGCTACAAGATGCCCCAGTGCCAGTTCCTTGCTTAACGTGGCCCTCGACACGATCGTAATGCCCACGCCAGCTTGAACGGCGCCTTTGATCGCCTCAGTACTACCCAGCTCGAAGGGTCGATTCAGCGCGCTTTCGTCCACACCATGTTCGCTGAGATAACGCTCTATGACACTGCGCGTACCTGACCCGTCCTCCCGGTATATAAATGGGAAGTCAACCAGCTGCCCGGGCGTTACGGCCTGACATTCGGCCAGCGAATGCCCAGGCGGCACCACCACCTGTAATTCATCTTGCTGACAGCGCTCCACCCTGAGCAACTGATTATCGATTTCCCCTTCTACCACACCAAGATCGATGGTGTTATCTGCCACCATCCCCACCACCGCATCCGTGTTGGCGACACGCAGCCGGATCTGCACGTCGGGAAAGTGCTGGCTGAAATCACCCAGCAGGCCGGGTAACAGATACTCGGCAATCGTGGTGCTGGCGCCAATAGTCACAAGCCCAGTGCGATCGCCGGTCAACGCCTTGACCGACAACTGCATCTCTTCATATAACCCGAGTATACGCGCGGCGTATTCCTCAACCTGCTCACCCGCCACCGTCAGGCTGATCTTGTTGTTGCGCCGGTCGAACAGCCGCGCATTGAATTCCTCTTCCAGTTGTCTTATCTGATGAGTGACCGCTGGTTGTGTCATGTGCAGCAGCTCGGCTGCCCGAGTGAAACTCAGCACACCTGCCACGGTATGAAACACCTGAAGGCGGCGATCAGACATTCGGCGTTGCAGCAAGAAGGCAAGGTAGACGCATGCGCGTATGGTAACTCGTTATACTCCGATGAAGCTCACCGGAATCACAGGCATGCGCGCCAGCCAGTTTCACCTCAAGACCACCAAAGAGACACCCAACGATGCGGAAGTTGTCAGCCATCAGCTGATGCTACGTGCCGGTCTCATCCGTCGTATCAGCTCCGGCTTGTATACATGGATGCCTCTGGGCCTTCGCGTGGTACGAAAAATAGAGGCTATCGTTCGTGAAGAGATGAACAATGCCGGCGCTATGGAAATGCTGATGCCAGCCATTCAGCCCGCTGAATTATGGCAGGAAACGGGACGCTGGGAAAAATACGGCCCAGAGCTTCTGCGTATCAAGGATCGCCACGACCGGGACTATTGCGTTGGCCCTACGCATGAGGAGGTGGTCACCGATATCGCGCGCCGCGACATCAAAAGCTACCGTCAGCTGCCACTCAACTTCTACCAGATTCAGACCAAATTTCGTGACGAGATACGGCCTCGCTTCGGTGTTATGCGCTCGCGTGAGTTCATCATGAAGGATGCCTACTCGTTCAATCTGGGTGCAGCATCGTTGCAAGAATCATTCGATACCATGCATATTGCCTATTGCAAGGTTTTTGATCGTATGGGGCTGGAGTATCGTGCCGTTGAAGCGGACAGCGGCAGCATTGGTGGTGCACAGTCACGCGAGTTCCATGTACTGGCCGACAGCGGTGAAGATGCCGTGGTTTATGCCACCGAGGGCGACTATGCCGCCAACATCGAAAAAGCGGCCGTTGTCAGTAACGAGACGCGCGCTGATGCCAACGCTGAACTGCAGACCATCGATACGCCGGGCGTGCATACCATCAGCGAGCTGGCAAAGCAGCTTGGAATAGCGGAAACGCAATGCCTGAAGACACTGCTGGTCAAAGGCGCAGAAGTACCGGTTGTTGCTCTCGTGCTACGCGGCGATCATAAGCTTAACGAGATAAAGGCTGAGCACCTGCCGGAGGTGGCTGAACCGCTTACCATGGCTGATGCCGCTGACATCGCTGCAGCTGCGTCTTGCGATGCAGGCTCTATCGGCCCGGTTGGTCTGAGCATACCGGTTATTGCCGATACCAATGCCGCCACCCTGAGTGATTTCGTGTGTGGGGCGAATGAAAATGGCAAACACACCACGGGGGTCAACTGGGGACGTGACCTGCCTGAGCCTTTAGTTCGCGATATCCGTAATGTGGTGGAAGGTGATCCCAACCCACAAGGTGCCGGCACACTGAAAATAGTTCGCGGCATTGAAGTGGGCCATATCTTCCAGCTCGGTGATGAGTACAGCGAACCCATGGGTGCATCGGTGCTGGATGAAAACGGCAAACCACAAACCATGCTGATGGGCTGCTATGGCATTGGCATAACACGCGTAGCGGCGGCGGCAATCGAACAGAACAACGATGATCAGGGCATCATCTGGCCAACGGCAATCGCGCCTTTCGAAGCCGTGGTGTGTCCGGTAAACATGGTGAAGTCGGACGCAGTTCGTGACGCTGCCGAGGCTCTGTATCAGGAGCTCAAGAGCGCAGGTGTTGACGTGCTGTTTGATGACAGGCCTTTGCGTCCAGGCGCCATGTTTGCCGATATGGAACTCATCGGCGTGCCGCACCGTTTTGTTATCAGTGAAAAGCTCCTGGCCAACAACGAAGTTGAGTATCGCGGCCGAGGTGACAGCGAGTCATCCGTTATCCAGCGCAATGCGGTAATGTCAAAGCTTTCAAACTGACAGGTGATGCGGGCAGGCATAGCCGCTCACCCCACTCTGCCGAGTCGACTGAACGGTCCACCTCATGCCATGAAAAGTCAAAGGCACGTACCGCCAAGGCAATCTGACAGAATCGCTGCTGGATGCGGTGGATGACATCGCGACACAGTTCGGTGTATAGCCGGTTCGCCCTAAACAAGCCGTCGTTGTTTCGTGCGATGTGGGGTAGAGCAGAAGCTTGATCTGGCTCGATAAATGATCAACACCCTGAGGCCGGCGTTCTGGCACCAGGCCAGCCTCAAGGTGAGAATATAGAGCGACAACTAGTGGCTCTGATCGCCCTGTCGTTTGCGTTCTGCTTCCATCAGAGCCGTTAACAAACCGTTGATACGACTATAGTGACGCGGCCCCATGGATTTCAACCAATCCATGACTTCGCGATTCAGACGAATTTTCGCATCAATCTTGGGGACATAACCAGAGCCTCTTTTTGGTCTGCCAATAACCGATGTAGCGACAACATCATCGGCACGCTCAAACAACTTGTCCAGATCAATGGCACTGGACGGCTCGGATTCTTCTGACATCATGTATCTCTCACTGTGCGTATCGTTTTTCGACAGCAGCACAGGCAGTAGAACAACACAGGTTGTCTACCGTAGAATCCCGCGGTGCCTTTTACGGAGTTGAGTCTATCCAACCGTTAAATCGACAGTGATAAGCAGCACTCAGAACGGAACAGAAGAATTGATCGAATTATTCGGTTGTTGACGCAGGTGGCACTCTCAGGGAAGTCGCCACTCCCCGATCGTTATTGCTGACCAGCGGGTACGGCGGGCTCGAGCTCGAAAACCGGCAAGTTGCCTGGATTATCCAGCTCACAACCCTGTGCGCTGATACGTTGCCCATCACGAGCGAAGGAAAGTGTTCCTCCTTTTGCATAACCTGTCGCACAGTATCCGGGTAAGCGCAAGGCGTACAGACACCCACCTGGTGCTGGTTTGCGCAGAATGGCAGGTGTGGGAGTGTCTGCAGCAAAACTTGCCAGATAGGCAGTCACAGATCCATTGTCGAGCTCAACAGTGAGGCTGAAGATGTCTTGCTGATCGAAAGCAAAACTGGCCGCACTGTCTGCGACAGAGACTTGCGAGAGTGAATCACCCAGACTTTGCGAGCAGCTGACATATGAGGTCACATCGGGGGCCGTGGCAGGATTGCCGGCAGCAATTTCTTCGTCAGTCAGGGCACGCGTAACGCCAACTTTCAACGGCTCTCCCACAACGGCGCACCGGGAACCTGAATCGATGACGAGCGACACACGATCCAGCCCGGCCAGATCGTCGGGGACTGGTTGCGAGGGACCCGCGAGCGGCCCGACTACACCCACTTCACCCTCGCAAAACAGCTTATAGTCATTCGCGTAACAGTACTTATGGTACGTCTCTTGGTCAGTGCGCAAAAGTCTGGCGTGCCTTGATTGCTACGCCCAGCATGTGCCCCAGCATACTGCGAAAGCCTGACCGGATGAAGCCGACATCACACGTCGTCACGTAATCTTTCGCGTAGGCGCTCTTGTAGTGATAGCTGCCCTTGAGCATGTCAAGCTCGGTCAGCCCCTGCTCAATGCCACGTCTGATTGCATACGTAAACAAGACATGACCAGGACTCAGGCTCTCGTGATCAGGTGAGTACCCACTTTGGAAAAACTGCAATTCACCGCGCCACACGAAGATGTACTGCACGCCGATGATCTGACCGTCCAGTTTCAGTGTCGTCAGCCATAACGCGTCACGGGCAAAGAATTCTTTGATGACGGCTCGGTGAAACTGTTCATAGCACTCGGTTTGAAAGGCACCTGGTGCACCTTTGCTTTGCCATCGGAGCCGATGCAGATCAGCCAGCGCGTTAGTCGCCTCTTCCAGCTCTTCACGCGAGGCACAAATGGCCAGTTCACTGACGCCTGCTGTATCAAGCCGGTTCTGACGATGATTAATCTGCTTGCGTCGCTTGCGACTGAGACTGGCGCGATAGTCATCCCATGACGCTGGCAGTGTGGCTCGCATCAATGTGTTCTGTATCTCAGGCACCAGCGCCCCTCGCTGCTGACCAACAGATTCACGCACCGTTCTCACCAGCGAGGAATCTTCACGCATATCGCTGAAATACAGCTTCTGCCATCCCTTGAGTTGATTCAGATAAGCCAGAAAGGCCGTCTCCGCAGCTTCCCGGGCATCCGGTAGCGCCACGATGTTGATGTAGTCCATCGTCGTGTCGCAACCCGTGCACAGAAATCGGATAACCCGTACCGGAACCACACGACACATTCGGCCACTGGTTATATACAAGGGCGCTATGGCAACCACTCGACTGGCGGATCTGGCTACCAGAAGAACCAGACTGTCCTGTTCGGTTGCGTAGTGTTGCCACCACAATTGAGACCACTGCCAGGTATTGACTGGCATACAGAACGGGTCTTTGCGTTCCAGCGTTTCCCAGACATCTTTCAGCTGATCAAATGCATCAGCTGTTTGCAGACAGCTGATGCTCAGGCTTTCGACGAGAGTCATGATGGCAATGCAATTCAGGACTCGGCGGTCTGTTGGGCGCTGGCAAAAGATGCCAACTTGGGTTCCGGTAAGGTACGAAGCCCGGACGGTGAATCTGCATCCAACTGCAGGTCAGTGATGTAGGACGCGGAACGCTGTTGTCGCTTGAAAGGCTTTACCTTGTTGACTAGACGATACGTCATGCGCTTCGCCGCAGGCATCAGACCCTGTTCCGCCATGCTCCGGTTACGCAGCCCCAGATTACGCAGCAGGTATCGGTTGGCCAACTGAACATATTGACGCTGATAAACCGCCGGCGTGTAGTAGCTGGTGGCGAGCGAGACGTTCATGTCTATGTTGACGATACGGTGAGGCCCGTTATGTGGCCATGAAGCCGCTTCACCGGGCACCAGTCGATGGTGAAGTGCCTTTTTATCGAAAGCAGGATCATAAGGCAGATTTTCGCCAATCTCGCCTGCATAGATATCTTCCAAAAAGTTCTGCGGGACCAGCTCCGGATCCATCGCAGGGTACAACCAGACATCTTTTTCACCCCGCAGATGCCAGAGCATGTTGGGTTCGGCATCCAGATGATAGTAGACCTGAGCGCCCGGTGAGCTGATAAGCAATGCACTGTGAGTGCCTTGCGGATTGCGCAGATGAGGGCACTTCTCGCCCAGATGAACATACATGGAGTCGATCAGTTCACGGTACTCCTGACGATTACTCTCGATGTGCACCAGGTTCAGCCAGATACGACCCTTCTCAACCGCTCGCCACAGCTCAGCACCGGATGTTCCAGCCGCTATGTCGACTTGCCTCCAATCGTCATTACGCACAGGGTCCGTGCCCATCGTATATGCCTGAAGATGGCGACGCGGGTACTCGTCAAGCAGTGCTATCAGCGTGTCGTTATCGAACAGGGCTGATGTGTAGTAGCTATGCTGGTTTATCTGTGGATCTATCCCGAACCTGTCGTACTCGCCGGGTGACCACTGGATGGGATGTTCTAAACTCGACTGCGTCATGAAGCAGGCTCCTTGTAGCGTTATAGATGGATTATAAGCGCCCTCAGGACGTCGTGCTCAACGTGCGTTGCATATAGACAATATCGAGCCAACGGCCATGCTTGTAGCCGAGATTTTCTGCTGTACCCACGGTAGAAAAACCGCAACGAGCATGCAGGGCCATAGAGGCTGAATTTTGGCTATCGCCAATAACGGCGATCATTTGTCGATAACCCATGGCTGTACAAAGCTCGATGAGCTCGCTCAACAACCTGACGCCAATCCCCTTCCCTGTGGCGTGTGCCGCTACGTAGATGGAATTCTCAACCGTAAACCGATACGCAGAGCGCGGCTTGTAGTGCCCTGCATAAGCGAAACCGACAACTTCACCCTCCAGAATTGCCATGAGTGTGGGATGGTTATCGGCTTCACGCGCAGCGAATCGTTGCGCCATCATGGAGCGCGTCGGCGCTTCTTCTTCAAAGCTCCCAGTACCATTCAATACGTGGTGCGCGTAGATCTCGCTCATGGCTAAAACATCGGATGTCGTTGCGCGTCTGACCTGCACAGTGGGTGGCTCCGTCAACTCACACTCCGAGATTAGAACAGGAACAGATTATTCAATAAAACCGAACGAAACGGGTAGATTACGCCGTGAAAAAATCTTGGAACAGCTCACCCTTCACGTTAGTCCATTAGTGGTGCTGGCGTCACCTTGAGAATTTCCTCAAAGCTGGTCTTGCCCTGCGCTACCTTGCCCAGTCCACTGATACGCAGTGGCCGCATACCATCTCTGTAGGCCTGCTTGCGCAGGTCTTCCAGATGTACGTTCGGGGTCACCAGATTCTTGACCCCGGGTGTCATTTGCAGCAGTTCATAAATACCTGCTCGCCCCAGAAAACCGGTGTTACGACACTCCAGACAACCCACCGCCTTGTGCATGTTTTCGGGTACCGGTGACTTCCACGGTGTCATCAAAGCATTCCATTGCTCTGCATCCATTTTGGTTTGTTCCACACAGCTCGGACAATAGGTTCTGATAAGACGCTGGGCAACGACGCCAATCACCGTAGACCGAATGAGGTAGTACGGCACGCCCAACTCCAGTAATCGGGTAACTGCAGAGGCGGCGTCGTTAGTGTGCAGCGTAGAGAGCACAAGATGGCCTGTTAAGGCTGCCTGCACAGCCATTTGCGCCGTTTCAAGATCCCGAATCTCGCCCACCATGATGATGTCGGGATCCTGTCTCAACAGAGTGCGAACACCCGCCGCAAAATCCAGCTCTATATTGTGCTGAACCTGCATTTGGTTGAAGGCGGGGACTACAAGCTCGATCGGGTCTTCAATTGTGCACACATTCACTTCAGGTGTAGCCAGCATTTGCAGGCTACTGTACAGAGTGGTGGTCTTGCCCGAACCGGTTGGTCCGGTCACTAGCAGTATACCGTTGGGTTGCTGAATCATGGAATTCCAGATGTCCGACTCGCGACTGTCGAACCCCAGTTGCGATTGATTCTTGACCAGTACTTCAGGGTCGAAAATTCGCATGACCATTTTTTCGCCAAAGGCTGTAGGCATGGTGGATATCCGCAACTCAACCTCCTTACCCTCACCATTCCGGGTTTTCAGCCGACCGTCCTGCGGGCGCCTTTTTTCAGCCACATCCAGCCTGCCCAGTATCTTCAGGCGGCTAGTCACAGCTGCCATGACGGCGCCTGGCATGTCATACACTTGTTGCATGACACCATCAATCCGAAAGCGAACTGCACCCGTTTCCCGACGCGGCTCAAGATGAATGTCACTGGCACGCTGCTCGTAGGCATACTGCAGCAGCCAGTCCACTATGCTGACAACATGGCTGTCGTTCGCCTCAAGCTTGCCACCGCGCCCCAGCTCCATGAGCTGTTCAAGATTCTGTACGGCGCTAGACTGATAGCTCTGATCTTTCTTAGCGCCGAGCACCGACTTGGAAACTGAGTAAAGCTCTTTCAGGTACCGTTTAATATCAATCGGGTTGCAGATAACCAGCCTGATTTCTTTTTGTAGCGCACGCTGTAATTCGTGCTGCCACTCTGTGTAGAAAGGCTCTGCCGTCCCGAATACCACATAGTCAGTCGCCGCCTCAATACAAATCACGTTGAACCGGCTGGCATAAGCGTGCGATGCCACAGCCGTCACTGCTGGCACGTCAATATTCAGAGGATCGATTCTCTTCCAGGGCAAATTAACCTTCTTGGCCAGCCAGCGTGACAGAAACTCCAGATCGATTTTTTCACTGTCGTCATGTGCGTTGGTCCAGCCGCCCGCCGCTATACGCTCAAGCGGACCGGACACTTGCTTGTCGGAATTGGATTTGGCCAGTGAGCGCAACAGCGAGCTGTTGGACTCCTCAATCAGACCATCCAGAAGCAGTCTGTCCAGTATGGCTTCCAGATTCAGTTTGCCTGTGACAGGATCAGCGAAGCGTTTTGCGTTTTCAGTGAGCACAGTATTACGGCGGTTGCGACTATGGTGAGCTATCGGCTATTGCTTCGTGATAGGTAAGCAAATAGGGCGCAAGGTATCGCTCACGTCACGTAGTACCGCATAGATGTGACACACTCGATGAACCGGCTGAGTCGATAGCCAGTAGATAGTGTGCAGTGACCGACATCTACCTTAAACAGACTTCAACATGACCGCCTCAACCAATCACGCCTGTAACATTTTGATCCTCTACGACACCAACGGTGGTAATACCTACCGTATGGCGCAATTGATCGGGCGCGGCGTCGACGCAGTATCCGGTTGTTCTGCTACTTTGCGAGCAGCGCCGAAGGCAGGTGATCGCAGCAGTGAAAGACTGCCTGCTGTACCTGATTCGGGTGCACCGTACGCACAAATCTCGGATCTGGACAATTGCGACGGACTGGTCATCGGCAGCCCGACACACTTCGGCAATATGTCAGCCTCTCTCAAACTGTTTCTAGATCAGACGACTGAACAATGGTTCGGCGGAATCCTGACCGGAAAACCGGGGGCCGTATTTACCTCTACGGGCAGCATGCATGGTGGTCAGGAAAGCACTCTATTGAGCATGATGATTCCGTTGCTGCATCACGGCATGCTGATCTGCGGCATCCCCTATTCCAATCCAGCGCTTATGCAGACCACCAGAGGCGGGACTCCCTACGGGGCCAGCCATGTGGCAGGAGAAGCCGGTGATGCGCCGCTGGATGACCATGAAATCGAACTATGCAAGGCACTGGGCAGACGCGTAGCCTCAACAGCTCTTGCACTGTCAACTGCAAACGTGGATCAGCACTGATGGCCTCATTAAAGAAAAAACGCAAGCCCAGGTTCGAATCGCCACGCCATGCCGCGATAGGTCGCGTACTGACACTGATCGGCTATTTCGGGTTATTGATTCTGATCGTAAACTGGTTCACCTGGCTAGCACCGCCGGAACGTGTACCCCGTTCACTGGTGCTTGCAGCTCTGGCTATCCCCTTGCTTTTTCCGTTGCGCGGCATTATTCACGCCCGCCGGTATACCCATCAATGGATCGGCTTTCTCAGCATGCTGTATTTCGTTATCGGTGTGGATGTCTGGTACAACCACGACGCTATCGAACAGCTACTCGGTATGACAATGGTAATACTGAGTCTGTTACTGATGGTCGGAAGCAGCATGTACTCACGCTACACGCCTACTCCGCCAGAGCAGCGTAAGCCGGTAGAAGAAGGTCAGTAAGTGTTCTTGGCCTTGCTCAGGCGTTTGCCAAGCCGGCAGGTTCACATCTAAGGTCGGGACCGTTCGGAAAGCGCGACGCGTTCTGCCTCGCCAAACACGCTCTTGACCAGAGGAATAGTGATACGTCGCTGCTCACTCAACGACACTTCATCCAATGTATCGACCACGTGCTTTAGCGTGGCTATACGTCGTGGAAACCGTCGCAGCACGTAGCCCAGTACTTCATCGCTTGCCTCTAGCGAGCGGGCTTCAATTTCCTTGCGAAAGGCGTCGCGCAGCGTATCGTCATTCAGCGATTGCACCTGAAACACCAGACCCCACGCAAGCCGAGTTTGCAGATCCTTCAATTTTAAACCGAGTTCTTCGTGAGAACGGTCGGCGGCGAAGATCAACTTGGCTCCGGCCTCTCTGCAACGATTGATGCAATGGAACAGCTCAACTTCTGCGGCATGATCAAGGCGTTGCAAATCATCAATGCATAGTAGGTCGACCTGTTCCATGCCATCAAGCGCTCCCGAGTAGTTGACCATCTCGCCAGGCAAATAGCCAACCCGGTAACCTGACTGACTAAATGCCTGACAGGCAGCGGTGAGCAGATGCGACTTGCCCGTGCCGGTATCGCCCCACAGGTAGACCTGAACATCGTCCAGCGTACCTTGGGCAAAGGCACACAGAGTGTCACGCACCAGTGCAGTGGTTGCATCGACATGAAAGCTGTCGAAGGAGGTGGCAGGGGCAGTGTCGAGCCCTAGTGTGAGTTGCGGGTGCACGGTAGTCTGTTGCTACCGACCCACTTCCAGAGCAAGATCTGCGTTGCCCGGAAGACTACCGTAGGACTCGCTTCTCGGAGGTGCCGTACGACTTAACCAGTTTAGCGTGGTGGCCGCGTTTTCGATATCCCGTAACGCACTCCTGGGCAACACCGCGAAGACGATGGATGTGTCTGAAATCTCCTTGGGGTAAACCGTGCCTACAGTGGGTACTGACGCCATGAAATTCATCAATGCGCTGTAGGCAGACAGAGAATCCACCGAACCTACCCAGACAAGACCCTCGGTATCCGACACAGCGGCGCCTCCGTAACGATAACTGTCATCGAGACGTCCATCGCTGCTTAGAATCGCCAAGCCCTGTTGCAAAGCCTCATCAAGGCTCGCTGTCTCGATGCTGGCCTGCTGCTGATCCTGGCCAGACAGGCGTGACCACTGGCCCTGCCAGCCGCGTGCACCGTCTCTGGTCAGCGTTCCCACCAGCACAGTGTCCAGTTCATAGCGTGTTGATGCGTCCATTACACCGGGGATGTCCTGCGTGATCAGCTGTTCAGCCGTCACAGCAGCCTGATCAGTGGCGTCCCCTGCTGGAAATACGAGTGAAATACCTGCAGCGCCGGCAATTTCCCGTGCGCGACTCCGAACATTGGCAGCAGCAGTGTCGCTTATCATAATGTCTCGACCAGCGTCCTGTATCAACAGCCACACCAGCGCCGTGTCGCTACGCCTGACAACCGGTTCCGAGTCCTGAGTTGTTTGCGATCCGGCAGAATCGTCGATCAATGCTCTAACCAGCGCCCGATCAAAACTGACCCGCATGAGCTGAGTGGCCTGACCGGTATCACGGACCAGTTCAGTTATGGGCGTGTCGTTGGAAATCACCGTACCCGGCGGAGGTGTGCGGTACGAAAAGCTCGCCACGTACGATTCGGCCTCCTTGAGGCCGGTGCGAATAGCATCTCTGTTGAGCAGCGTTTTGTCGCCGCTGTTGTTGATCAATACCCGGCGAAAAGCGGCCTGATAGGCATCCTGCTGCTCCGCACTGCCACGATCGGCCACCGCCACTTCCACGCTGTACGCATCGCTTTGCGCCTGTGCCGTTGAACTGAGCACGACCAACACGACAAGGGCGCTGAGAAGTACTTTCAGCCCTGTTGTCATGGTAATTCCAGCATCAAGCGCGTTAGTTCTGTTTGTCAAATTTGTCATCATTGCCCGGTACGCAACTTACCCACACCACTAATAGGTTAAGCGTATCATTGAACACCTCCAATCTCACCCTGGGGCGCGTCTCCTCGCTTGATTACATGACTGAACAATCTTCCGAATTGCCTGACAGCCCAACCACCGGACTGACCTACGCGGACGCCGGTGTCGACATCAATGCCGGCAATGAACTGGTACAACGAATCAAACCTCTGGTTGCGGCTACCAGACGACCCGGAGTGCTGGGTAATATCGGTGGCTTCGGCGGCATGTTCGAGTTGCCGGCGGGCCACTACAAACAGCCTGTCATGGTTTCCGGCGCAGACGGTGTAGGGACTAAACTCAAACTGGCAGTGGAATTGGATATTCACGACACCATTGGCATCGATCTGGTTGCCATGTGCGTCAACGACATCATCGTCTGCGGTGCAGAACCGCTGTGGTTTCTGGACTACTTCGCTACCGGCAAACTTGACGTCGATCAGGCTCAGGACGTTATCAGCGGTATTGCTGAAGGCTGCATACAGTCTGGCGCTGCCTTGCTGGGTGGTGAGACCGCTGAAATGCCCGGCATCTATTTCAAGGATGACTACGACTTGGCAGGTTTTGCCGTAGGTGTAGTGGAAAAATCACAGGTTATCGACGGCAGCAATGTCAAGGCGGGCAACGTGCTGATCGGCCTGGCCGCATCCGGACCACATTCCAACGGCTACTCGCTAATCCGCAAACTGGTTGACGGACACGATCTGAATCAGCCTCTGGCAGAACTGGGCCCCGATACCACTCTGGGCAAGACCTTGCTGGTACCCACGCGCATTTATGCCAAATCGGTAACCGCGGTTATCAAGGCTCATAAGGTCAATGCCATCGCACATATAACCGGCGGTGGCCTGACAGAGAACATCCCGCGGGTGTTGCCTGCCAACACGGTGGCCAACATTGATCGCAGCCGCTGGCAGACACCGGCCATTTTCCACTGGCTGCAGAAAGCTGGAACCATCAGCGACACTGAAATGCTGAAGACTTTCAATTGCGGCATAGGCATGGTGCTGGTCGTTGACGCCGATGAAGCTTCAGGCGTCACACAGACACTGATCAACGCAGGCGAGCGGGCCTGGACCATCGGTTCAATCGGTGACGCTGACGGTGATGCTTTCGTCCAGTATGCCAACGCCTGAAACCGGAGTGCAAGCAGTTACACCTCTGGCGGTCATATTCTCGGGTCGAGGCTCCAATATGCTGGCCATCGCAGAGGCCTGCCGCTCGGGCATACTGAACGCGCGCATTGAGCTGGTTATCTGCAACAGACCCGGTGCGCCCGGCATTGCTGCTGCTCAGGCTCTGGGGTTGAAAACACGGGTTATCGATCACGCCACCTTCCCCAGCCGGGCCTCTTTCGATCTGGCGATGGACGCACAGCTGCGACTGATTAATCCTGAGTGGATAATTCTGGCAGGATTCATGCGCATCCTTACAGCTGAATTCGTGCAACGCTGGTCGGGACGTATCCTAAACATACATCCTTCATTGTTGCCGCTATACCCCGGTCTTGATACGCACCAACATGCTATTGATGCCGGTGATACCGAAGCGGGTGCCAGTGTTCATGTGGTAACACCACAACTTGATGCTGGTCCGGTGATTGCGCAGGTTCGGGTACCCATCATAGATGGCGATACGAAAGACACATTGGCACAACGCGTACTGGAGCAAGAACATGAGCTATATATCAAAGCGCTACAACAATGTTTGACGAACGACTCGACATCTGCTGCTCAGGCAATGTTACGTTGAATTTAACGACGTTAGCCGGATCTACTATGATGTTAACCACGCCCAAAGGAATTCTGTCATGACAAGCCAGTTGTCGCAGCACACGCTCAGTCGGTCTTTGTGTCGTACAGTACAAGGCGTTGCCATCTCGCTGTCACTGTTTGGAGCTGCAAACGCACAAACGCTGCAAACTGGCGACATTGCGCCGTTTGAGGTGGAATACGAAGTGGGTAATAACCTGATCAGCGCAGGCACCGCCACGTTGAAGCTCGTTCAGGAACAAGACAATTGGACCTACAGCCTTGATACAAAACCTCGCGGTGTGTTCAAGCTCGCCGGAAAGGGGCTGATATCAGAGTCAAGCCAGTTCAACGTTGCTGATAACGGCGATTCCGTTCAACTTCAGCCTCACACTTACAAGTTTCGTCAGGATGACGAACGACGGCGCGAAGTGGATGCCACGTTTGACTGGACTGCCAAAACGATTACCCATACCTATCGTGGCACCGAAACCACCGAGTCTTTTGCAGAGCCCGTGCTGGATCGACTGACCGTAACTCTGCTAATCATGAATGCCCTCAGACACGATTTCACCCGTGCAGAACTACCGGTCTACGATACCGATAAAATCAAGCTGGTTGAATTCGTCAATGATGGCATGGAGGAGCTGGAAACGCCATTGGGTGAGATGCAGACTCACCGAGTGATAAACCGCAATGCATCCGGCGGAAGCCGAGAGACAACTACCTGGTTCGCGCCCTCGCTGGATTACCTGCCTATCAAGATCGAACATCGCAAGCGTGGCGAACTCGTTGCACGGCTCAGCCTTATTCGCGTGGACAACAGAGTCACGAGTATTGAACTGGGCGAGGAGTCGGCAGATGCTGGCGATGACAAAGCGCCAGAAGAGGCTGTAACTGAAACCGCAGCAGAACCCGCGAAAACGGAATAGGCCACAAGCCTTCCTGCCGGCGAAGGCAGGCATCAAGCGCAGCCCATTCAGGCGCATGATCTTTTAGCGGTGGCTGATGTCTACGCAATGACAAGGCCTTGAGCTGGTGTTTGCCCGATCTGGCCTTGATGGCATTGCTTGAGTACGCGAAGTACTCGGAATGTTACTTGAACTGCTTTTCGAAAACAGCGCGTAAACGGTAGTCCGGCTCACCTTCGTCGTTGAGGTTCTCAAACTCGACCGGAACCTGCATCTGGGCTGAAAAAGTAAAGCCGGGCTTCTGCCAGAACAGACTCGGATTCAAGAACCAGTCGGCGCCTTTTTCAAAGTCACCATGAACACTTTCATCGTGCATGTCGTAGTTGCCTTGAACAGACAGTAACCACAAGGGTGAGTTGGTGCCAAGCCCGGTGAAACCCAGACGCCGCCCGGTAGTGACATCCAGCGACAGCACGTCTGGTTGGTTTTCGCCAACGTAGTCATCGGAAAACTGCTCAAGGTTTACATCGATACCGCCATACCAGAGCCTGCCTAACCGACCATAGGATAACCCCATGAGGCTGGAGCTGACGTAGGCCGTGCCATTGATGTCAGCGTCTTCATGCTCAATCTTGACACCCGCGGAGTAGACAAAACCATCATTGAGTTCTGACATCGCCTCATACAGGCGCGATGGCCCCATTAGGCGGCTTTGTACGTCCAGCTCAGGATCCTGAAACAGATCCAGACCAAAGGCTCCTTCACGCGAGAAGTCGGGCCTTTTAGGTTTGAGCTTGAATGAGAACTCAGTAAGATGCGACGGCAGGATTGCTTCGCGACCATCGTACCTGCGGCTCTCCAGATCGGTAGACTGGAGGTCAAGCGATTCGATGTCGGAGCGCGTAAACTGAATAGGCTCAAGCTCGGCAGCGTTGAAGTCGAAAGGGCTCAGCGATGAGTCCGCTGCCGAAACCGAGACGTACGTGTTTGCCACCAGTAAAGGCGCTATGATCACCAGCTTGGGTAGTGAACGTGCCATCCTGTGCGCAAAGTCCTCGCGGACAAGCCCTCGTCGAATTAACTTAACCGTATTAGACAGTGAATGTCGCAAAAAAACAACGGACTCCAAGTTAACTATTGGGGAATATTGCCGTCAGTTGATTCACAAGTCTTTGAACGAAGGTATCCCTGAATAAATGATAGACGACAATACCGATAGTACAAGCCTCGATTCCGCAAATCCTGCCGATGAGCTGGAAGAGATCAGTAAGAGTCAACGCAAACGTGAAGCCGATGCTGTTCGGGATCTGGGCGTTCGACTAGCCGAATTGAGTGCCAGCGAATTGGCTACCATCCCGCTACCTGACGATATCCTCGCGGCAATTCAGGAACTTAACCGAATCAAGGCCCATGGCGCAAAGAAACGACAGCTGGGTTTCCTCGCTAAACGCATGCGGCTTATTGAGACGGCACCCATTGATGAGGCTCTGGAGAAAATCAGGCAAACAGCCAGAGCCAACACACGCAGTCTGCATCTGGTTGAACGCTGGCGTGATCGTTTGCTGGGTGAGGTAGAGAGCGAAACAGCCAAGGAGGCATTAACAGCATTTCTGGATGAATTCAGCCACGCCGACCGGCAGCAATTTCGTCATTTGCAGCGCCAGTCACTGGCAGAACGTGCAGCCAGAAAACCACCCGCCGCGACACGCCAGTTGTTCAAGGCCATGCGTACTGTCATCATCTCTGGACCTCCCGATGAGTAACTCGTCCAACGGGTTACTACCCCTGCTGCTAGCGCTACTCCTGAGCGCCGGGGGTTGCGCCTTAACCAGACACTCCCCAGTGACTGACGAAAGTCACCACAGAAATGGGAATATACCGACGCGTGCAACAGATTCTGAGCGCATCGATATAGCGCAGGATAGCCTGAAAGAATCAGACCGAGGCACCAGTGGGATGCCCTTTGACCAAAGCAGAGGGAACGAGCAGCACTCGCCCACAGCATCAGACAGTCTTGATGGCGCAACACCAAAGGGTGTGGGGCAGCAGGCACCGGGTGTTGGACTTCAGAGTACAGAGTTGTCAGCGAACGTCACCTTCATGTCAAGAGCATTCACAACACCGACAAGATCAGGATTTCTTCAACATCCAGAGTTGACAGAAGTTAGCGGCATGATTAGCTCCACCACCACACCAGGCATCTTGTATGCAATCAACGACAGTGGTAACTCTGCAACGCTGTACGCCATGAGTGATGACGGCAAGCATCAGGCACTGTGGCGGACCGACACGCGCAACCGGGATTGGGAGGACATGGCGAAGGTCACTCTCAACGGCAAGCACTACCTCATCATTGGCGATACCGGCGACAACCTGAAAATACATGCGCAAAGCACACTGCACCTGTTTGAAGAACCGTCACTAACCAGGCCTTTACAGGACAAACTGTCACCCGATTTGTCCATCCGTTTCACCTATGAGGATGGACCGCGCAATGTTGAAGCTTTTGCCGTCACAGACAACACACTCTATCTGATTTCCAAAGAACCGGTTACCGCTTCAGGGGCACAGGCCAGCAGACTCTACACGCTATCACTGGCAGAACAACCAGCTGCGGAACAGCGGATGGCAAGGTTCGCTGCTGAATTGCCAACGCGGCGACCCACGCTGGAAGCTCGCCTGGCAGCATCACTGGCAGGTGTGGATCTTAATCACCCCACCGCACTGGATTTCGATGCCTCGGGACAGAACGCCTATGTGCTGACCTATCGTGATGTGATCCGCTACACCCGTGGGCAAGGGCAAACTTGGCCCGAAGCTTTTGCACAGAGCGGAACCCGCATACATGCTCATCAACTTGAACAGGCCGAAGCGTTGGCCGTAGACTCTGGCCGAGCGGTGTTTTTCACATCCGAACATGCATCGGCACCGGTCTGGGCTCTGCCTGTCAACGCGCCGCTGTAAACAACACGTATTATCGTAACTCGCCGCTAACCACTCGATACTGGAGAAGCAGACATCGGTACCACAAATCTCTTTTCGCGCCTGGTCGCCATGGTAGGTGCTGCCGCTATCCTGATGCGTCGCTGGGGCGCCGATACTTCGGTACCGGCAACCGGAACCACACCGGATATTCCTGCCGCCAAACCACAAGGTATACCGACACTGAAAATGCCTACGGCGAAAGGCTGGCCTGAGGGCCACAAGCCAACGGCTGCGCAGGGGCTAGACGTCAATCTGTTTGCCACAGATCTCATACATCCACGCTGGATTTACAGACTGCCTAACAACGATGTGCTGGTAGCAGAAGCGTTACAGGGAGCAGACCCCATCAAGAGCGCGTTTGACTACGCGATGGTCAGCACGATGAAACGCGCGGCCGCTATCGGGGTCTCTGCCAATCGCATAACGCGTTTCAGGGACACCAACGGCGATGGCGTAGCTGACGAACGCAGCCTGTTCCTGGAAAAACAGAATCAGCCGTTCGGCATGGCGTTGGTAGACAACACGTTCTACGTAGGCAATACCGATGGTGTGGTGGCTTTCCCTTATGACTCGGACTCTACCGCAATCTGCGGTGAAGGCAAGAAACTGGTGGAGTTCAAACCCGGTGGACACTGGACGCGCAGCTTGCTGGCGAGTACTGATGGACGCTACCTGTATGCAGGCGTGGGCTCGAAAAGCAACATCGCAGAGTCCGGCATGGACGTGGAAGAAGGTCGCGCTGCTATCTATCAGCTCGATCTGTCGACGGGTGATTCGCGCATCTTTGCATCTGGATTACGCAACCCGGTTGGTCTGGCCTGGGAACCCACCCATGATCGCCTGTGGACCGTTGTCAATGAACGTGATGGCTTGGGCGACGAGGTACCACCTGACTATCTGACCAGCGTTACTCGTGGCGGATTCTACGGTTGGCCCTTCTGCTATTGGGGACAGACCATCGACGATCGTGTCCCGCAAGACGCCGCCAAGGTGGCTGAAGCTATTCGCCCGGACTACGCACTGGGTGGACACACCGCCTCACTGGGCCTGTGCTGGATGCCCGCCGGCACTCTGGCAGGCTTTGATACCGATGGCATGGTAATCGGACAACACGGCTCTTGGAATCGCAGCACGCTGAGCGGTTACAAGGTTATCTTCATCCCCTTTGAACACGGTGCACCCTGTGGCGAGCCCAGAGATATTCTCAGCGGCTTCCTTGCGCCTGATGAAAAGGTCTCTTACGGTCGCCCGGTTGGCGTCTGCATCGGGCCTGACAACTGCCTGCTGGTAGCCGATGATGTCGGAAATGTTATTTGGCGGGTTTCCAGCACTGCATAGAAGAAACGATCAGGATCTTCGTCAGCTAAAGTCAGTGATCTGACGGACATCCCTTTGACACAGTAACCCCCTGTGTATCAACGCTTCAGATAGGGTGCCAGAACGTCCAGCCAGCCCCGACGGATCCGCTCGTATTCGTATTCGCAGTTCTCAGCTCTTTCCAGCGACAGCCCATACTCGGGATTGACCAGATCGCTCTGACTTTCCGGATCGCTGCCATAGACGTAGCAGATTGTGGAGTAGTAGCGCTGAATATCCAGGCTGTGTTCACTCCAGAAATCAGACTCATCAAACCATTCAGTATCTTCACTTTCACGACCAAACATGTCGGCGGCGTTAAGCACAACGCTTGCACCGTCTTCGGCATATTCCAGCAGCAATACACTGGCCAGTGCATCGGCAGCATCTTCTTCGCGCGCCAGTAGCGGCAATTCGTATTGCTCGAACAAAACGTGACCCACCTCATGAACCAGTGTGTGGAAATACACGTCACGAATGGGTGGGTCGTCACCCTCAAAGTATTCGTTGATACTGTCAGCAAAACTGCCGGGCATCCAGATTTCTGAGGTCTCCGGGTCGAACAGCGGCCCATCTTCCACTTCCGTGAGCACGGTAACGGGCTGGGCAAACCTTAGCAGTCCATTGATAAACGCCACTTGCTCAGGCAAATAGGGGTCTTCTGAGTTGACCGCCCTGAGCATCATTCCCCTATCGGGCAAGGCCTCATCCGCGTGGCCAGCCGATGAAGCTGCACTCAGCACGAGCGCCACAGCAATACAGTTTCGGACAGTAGAACGCATCGTTACCTATCAGTTGTCAACCGTATCAGCGTCAAGCTTACCGGCTTCGCCGGTAATCTGTCGCTACTGAATTGAATTCCGGCGCGTCCCACGTCCCGGTCAGACTAAAGTCTCTGAGCCCCAACTTGTCAAAATCGATACCCAGCGCCTTGAGAAGCCCCGCCACGACCAGCACACCCACCCCCGCACTTGCCCCACCCGATATGGCACCGATGATGGGTAACGCTGCGCTGACTCGCGGCAGTACGGTAATGCGCTGATCCAGCTTTCGGGTGACCAGATCAGTCTGACCCACCACATCCACGACGCCAATCGGTCCCGTCAGCTGAATCAGCTCCACCTCGACCAACCCGCTGGTCATCGTGGCATCACCGGTAATTCTCTTGAATGCAAGCCCGTCTGAAGAGATGTCTCTGAAATCCAGATTGAGACGACGCGGCAACGCCTGAAGCGCAAACAGCCCCATCATTTTTCCCGCACCAGGCTCCAGAGGAATGATGTTGCCTCGTTCCAGCGCCATGCTGATGGTGCCGTCAAGTGTATCCAGCGATGGCAGATACGCCGCACCTGGCCACGACAGCCGCATCTCGATGCTGCCTTCACCATCAGACAGGACTTCAGTCAGACCGATAGCGGATAACCCCTCACCAAAATTATCGCTTTGCAACACCATATTGAGTTGCGTCAGATGCTGATTCGTCAGCGCTGAGTTAACACCCTGCGGGTCCAGTAAATGCCAATAGCCCTGTCCTACAAGCTGCATGCGCTGATAGGCAAATCCTAACGTGGTGACTTTAAGACCAGCAACGTCGGGCTGTGCACGCAACACGATATCGCGTACATTCAGATCACCGTGTGTAAAGCTGGCCACTCGCGCATCCACGGGCGGAAGCAGACGGGGGTCCATGGGAACCTCTGGTCTACGTTGTACCGGCGTATTGTCTTCTTCACTCAAAGCATCAATAACGGTCATATCCACGTGATCCATACGCGCTATCAACGGAATCTCCTTGCTCCAGTATTCCCTTGGATAACGCACGCTACCTTCCAGATACTCGTTCGTGAGCACCGTATTCAGATAGGTATCGTCCGAGTTTGTTTTTACCCGGGCAGCACCAAGGGAGCGCGTCCCCAATTCGAAGGATTCAATGTCCAGGGATGCCGATATGGGCAGCATGGCCTCAGGAGCTCCCTCGCTATCCGGAAACGAATCGATCAACTGGTTGATAGTCTCTACCCAGTCGTCAGCCGCCAGCCGACCCGCCTTGCCCTGAATACGAATGCCGGGTAGCAGGTGGTCAATCGCCTGAGGTGCTAGCGTGGTATCGCCGAGAACGATCGCTAGTGATTCCAGCTCCGAGTCTTCAACCCTGGCTAAGACGTGCGCCTGACCCTTAAGCCTGATATCCCAGTCCACTGTATCGTCTCCTTCACGGAACGCGGTCTTCAATGCAAACGCCTGAGCCTTCCCTGAGGTCTTGTACAACGGCGCTGGCAACAACACTTCGGCACCCACAAGATTGCTCGTCGCGTGCAGACTGACACCTTCACGTTGCATGCGCTGCGCATTGTGCGGAGCAATCAACTCAACCTGCCAGTCAGATGCACCTCTGACGAACTGATCCAGCTGACTGCCATAGTGAGCCAGCACATCACTCCCTTTCATGGAGCCAGTCACCGCAATCCGGGTTTCCGTATTCTCAGCCTCACCCACCGTACGGGCATTGACATCGACGAGTTGGCTGAAAACCAAAGCTTTCAGGCTGTTGATCCGCAGGCCACTCTGATCAAAACCCACTGCGCCATTGACGTTTGACAAGTCAAGATCAGCGCGTGCAAGCTTGACGTTGTTACCGTTGAGGAATATTGAACCGTCGACACTGAAAGGCGTAATGGCACCGCTGCTACCACCGTTATCCTCGCCTGCGCTCTGTTCATGAAGAGGCACGACCAGTGTCAGATCCATATCTACATTGCCTGAACCTGTGACGTCACTGAGCGCAGGTTCGAGAAAGTATTTCAAGGGCCCGGTTTTGCCGAAGTCCACGACATCCTGCAACACACCCTCACCCGTTCCACTCATGCGCAAGACCGGTCTGAACAAATTATCGATGCGAAGTGTGGTTTGGTTGATCGTCAATTTGTCCAGCTGCGAACTGTCAGCTCTGCCCTTCAATGCCAGCCCATTCACTTCAAGCGTGCCACTAATCCCTGTCGCGGTTGGCCAGGCAGGTAGAAACGCCACCTGACCCGCGCCGATATCGACACTCGCCTTGAACACACCCTCGCCCTCTTCAAAGGGAAATTCGGCCAGCCTTCCAAAAAACAACATTGATCCATTGGTCGCGGTACCACCTTGTAATGCGTTATCTATCCATTGTGAAAAACCACGACTCAGCTGCTTGCGCGGTAACCACCGCTTAAGCACGGTAACGTCTGTAGCGCTGTAACGACTCTGCACATCAAATAGCGGGGATTGCCTGGGCACCACAGTTACCTTAAGGCGAGTAGAGACATCCAGACCCTCATCGTTGACTTCGATGTCAGCGTCAACCAGGAGCCGTTGACTATCTCGTAAATTCAGGCCAATGACAGTTTTCAGAGAATCCAGTTTGAGTGTCCGAGTGGTCATGGCTGGCCATGGCAATGCCATAGCGTCTGCAAACAAAGACACCTCACCCACAGAGTCGGTAATGCTTATGTGCCCACTAACAGGTCCGAAGCCTGGCATGGCTGCAACCGGATCAGCGCTCAGCTGATTCAAGTGAGCATCAATAGACACCGTCGGCTCGCCGTTGCTGCTATCCAGCTCCAGACTCCAGTCTTTAATGTCGCCGCGTACTGCTGCCTGCTCCAGACTGGATGCCAGCTGCGGTGATTGCACGGCCATTACCAGGGCCGCCAGCGAACCGAGAGAGCCTACGTTCAGTTGCCCCCCGTCGGCTGTGACTGACCAGTCTGACGAGGCAGGTTCAGCTGTAGAAGCGTTTGAACGGCGTACCTGAATGGAGTCGATCTCCAGAGCTTCTGGCGCACCTTCCAGTACCACACGTGTGGCGGAAAACACACTGTCATCAGCTTCGCGATTGAAGACTAGTGTTGCACTGATGCTATCGAGCACCGTGGTACCGTTGCTGGTGTTGACAACGGGTGAAGTTACCAGCGGTCCACGCGCAGAAACCAGACGCCCCCCTTTCAGGGTACCCCAAAGTTCAAGCGATACTGCGCTATCCAGTGATGCCTGCACAGGCAATGAGTCAAGATTCAAGCCGATCAGTTTCAGCAATCCCAGCAGTGGCTGTACCTGCACAGAATTTGCTTTTACGTAAAGATCGCCGTCAGATGAACGAATCGTACCGGCTTTTCCCACCAGATCGATACCAGCTTCCAATGTACCGCCCAGCTCGTCCGGCAGGCGAACATCTATGCGCAGCTGATGCATGTTGGCTGTATTCTCGGCACGGATATTCAGATCTTCCAGTACCACTTGCCGATCGGCGCCCTGGTCTATAAAGGTAATCCGGGCATCCTGTAGACCTACTTTCCGGGCCGTTAGCAGCCACGCCATGATGTCAACGCCTGACCGACCCGTCCTGGCAGGCGCTGCTATTTTTGCACGCTCAGTGCGAACAGCCTCCATACCGTGCAGGTTGAACTGGCCCGCCTGATCCGCCTCAACTGCAAGACTGGCACCCACCAGCGTCAATTCATTGATGATGGGAACACCGCGCAACAGACTCTTAAATAAATTGACATCAATCAGCAAAGCATCCAGCGTCACTTTGCGATCAGCAGATTCATAGACTGAAACTTGCTCGGCTTTGAGTACAGGACCACTGCCCTTCCAGCTCAGTGACAGATCACCGATAGCAACCGGACTGCGCAGAGCGTCGCTGACCCGCGATTCAATCGTGCTTTTGTAATTGGCCACCAACGGCAGGCCAAGACGGACACCGGAACTGAGCAACGCCATGACAATAAGCACAATGCCCAGCAACGTCAGGCAGATACGCGTGACCGGGTGTGTCGATTTCCTGTTCAAGGCCGGCTGTCTTTACTGTAGTACGACGTCGTAGTGTTCACGTGTGTAGAACTGCTCTGCCTGCAAGCGGATTGGAACACCGGCAAAGTCTTCCAGCTCCGCCAAGTCATCGGAGCGCTCTTCAGTAAACCATTCGACCATCTCCGTGGAAGCCAGTACAGTGACTGACTTGATCTCGAATTGTCGAACCTGGCGGATGATTTCACGACTGACTTCAAAACCAACGGTCTCCAGGGTTTTTTGCATGCCTCGTCCATCACAGACTGAACACTCGGTACACAGCACTTGCTCGAGCGACTCACGCGTTCGCTTGCGAGTCATTTCCACCAGGCCCAACTGAGAAACTTCACTGACCTGCGTGCGAGCGGGATCACGCTCCAGAGCTTTCTCCAGTGCCCGCAATACTTGCCGGCGATGCTCCAGCACAGACATATCGATGAAGTCGATAATGATAATGCCACCCAGGTTCCGCAGCCGTAGCTGGCGCGCGATAGCCAGGGTAGCTTCAAGGTTAGTCTTGAAGATGGTTTCTTCAAGGTTATGTTTTCCGACAAATCCGCCCGTATTGATATCTATAGTAGTCATCGATTCAGTCTGATCGATGATCAGATAGCCACCGGATTTCAAAGAAACCTTACGATTCAATGCCTTATCGATTTCATCTTCCACACCGTGCAGATCAAATATAGGGCGTTCTCCGGGATAATGCTCCAGACAAGGTGAGAGTTCCGGTACGTATTCGTCACAAAAAGTGACACATTGATGATAGGTTTCACGAGAATCGATGCGTATCCGTTCAATACCCCGACGGCTCAGATCACGCATCATTCGCTGAACCAGTGGCAGATCCCTGAAAATCATCTCACCGGCTGTGCAGCTTTTTCGACGCTCCAGTACCCCAGCCCAGACTTTCTGCAGGTAATCCATATCATCCTTGATGGATTCTGCGTCAACCCCCTCGGCTGCTGTCCTGACGATATAGCCGATGTTGTCTGCTACACGCGAAGTCTCGACTAATGAGCGCAGGCGTTCACGTTCCTCTTCATTGTCTATTCTTGCAGATACTCCGATGTTCGACTCGTAGGGCATCATCACCACGTAACGGCTTGGCGCGGTCAGCTTAGCGGTGACTCGCGCACCCTTGGTGCCCAGCGGATCCTTGGTAACTTGCACAGCCAGTTTCTGGCCCTCACTGAGCAGACGCGCAATGGACACCGTTTGGGGCTCACCCTTATCGTCAAGCCGGATCGGTGACTGCATATCTGATACATGCAGGAAGGCCGCTTTTTCTAGACCAATGTCGACAAAGGCTGCTTCCATGCCTGGCAGAACTCGTCGAACGGTTCCCTGGATGATGGTTCCAACCAACCCGATCTTCTGCACCCGCTCAATCCAGATCTCTGTGAGCAATCCGTTTTCAACTGTCGCAACCCGTGTTTCCTGTGGGGTTACATTGATCAGCAATTCTTCAGTCATGGTACCTACTTGGCTGTGAAAGACTTGCCCTGCCGGACTATCCAGCCTGAGCATTGTGTAAAAATTCAGGGGCCGCTGCGCGCAAAAGTTCCCTCGTCTCGTACAGTGGCAGTCCCACTACATTACTGTAGCTGCCGGAGATGTGCGCTACGAATTGTGCGCCACGCCCCTGAATTGCGTAGCTACCCGCCTTGCCTGCCGGTTCACCGGTGGCCCAGTACTGTTGTGCCTGTGCCTTGGTGACTCTTCCAAACCTTACCGTCGTGCTGACAACACAGCAGTACCGTTGCTCAGCCGGGTGTGTATAGAGACACACGCCAGTACGCACCATGTGCTCGCGATCGGCCAGCTGTAGCAGCATCTCAACAGCGTGTTCTTCAGACTCAGGCTTACCTGCGATAATGCCATCAATATCAATAACTGTATCGGCACCCAACCAGAGAAGGTCCATAGGCTTTGCCTCAGAACGCCTCAGACACTGCATCGCCTTGCTGTCCGAGAGCCTTTCAACCAACTGTAGGGGTGACTCATTCGCGGCCGGTGTTTCGTCTATGTCGACAGGTCGAACCTCAACATTCACACCGATCTGTTCCAGAAGCTGTCTACGCCGGGGCGATGCAGAAGCCAGGATCAGACGAGGGTGTTCAACGGCTTCATGCACGGTGATAGGGATGGTTGTCCAGGAGAGACTGAGCGCGGTACAGTTGTTCTACAAGTATGACCCTCACCAAAGGGTGCGGGAACACCAAGGGTGACAGGCTCCACTGTTGATCGGCCCGTTCGCGGCAGCGATTATGTAAACCATCCGCACCCCCTATCAGAAACACCAGTGACTTGCCTAGCCCCTTCCAGCGTGTAAGCTGGGTGGAGACTTGCTCTGTCGTCCAGCAGTGCCCCAAGTTATCGAGGGCTATGACGTGAGCCCTGTCGGGGATGGCGGCCAGAACAAGATCCGCCTCTTTTGCCATGATCACTTCACGGCTGTCGCCTTGCGCCTGTGCAAATTCACGCCATTCGAATTGCCAGCGCCTTGGCATGCGCTTGGTGTAGTCCGCCGATGCCTGCTGAACCCAGGCCGGCATTTTCCGGCCTATTGCAAAAACACTGATCTGCATTCGTTGAGGCTCGCTGCTCTGCTACTTTACCCACGAGGCGGCAATTCAGACAGAGCCTGCCATGCTCGCCTCGTGCGCCTCGTCCCCTGGCCCTACTGACCAGAGTTTCTCGAGCGAGTAGAACTCACGCTTCTCTGTCGTCATGACATGCACGATAACATCGCCCAGATCTACCAGAACCCAGTCGCTGGAATCACCGCCTTCGATACCCAATGGTGGGTGGTTGGCTTCTTTCGCGCTCAGACGGACGGATTCTGCCAGAGAGCGTACGTGGCGTTGAGACGTACCGGTGACCACGACCATGGCATCGGCAATACTGGATTTTCCGATAATATCGATCACCACCAGGTCGATACCCTTCATGTCTTCCAGGGTAGTGACGGCCATTTCGATGACGTCTTTGCTATTCATACTCAAAAAAGTTAACTGCTCCTGTCGGTACGTACTACGCCCGACTATCAACTAATGCGATACAACCGCTTTGCGTCAATATACTCCGATACCCCTTCAGGGAGCAAAAATCGCACGGTAAGATTCTCAGCAATGCGACGCCTGACATCGGTTGCAGAGATAGCTATTTGCGTAACGTCACACGTTTCTATAACCCCCTCGGCGCCGTTGGCTATTGTATCCCCGAATACGCTCTGCTGCCGGGAAACCAGATTTTGTGAAAAATCTGACCCGGTTGCTCCAGGACGGCTGACTACAACCAGGTTTGCCAGCTCGAGCACACCTTCCCAGTTATGCCATGTGTCAAATTCGGCGAAAGCATCCAGTCCCAGAAAAAACAGCAAGGTGGCATCAGGCTGCTCAGCCTTGAGCTCCTTTAATGAGTCAAACGTGTAGGTCGGTTTATCACGCTCAGCCTCCCGCGTATCGATAGCCAGCCGAGGGGCTGACTGGATTGCAATGTTAAGCATGTCGATACGCATCTGCGTGGTGGCGCCCGTGGGGCCGCGATGGGCAGGACGATGATTGGGCATCAGGTACAGGGTCGATAAGTCGTACTGCTCGGCCATTTCTACCGCGGGACGCAAATGCCCGTAATGCACAGGATCGAAAGTGCCGCCAAACAGACCTATCCGTGCAGCTGCCGGCAAATCTTGCGGTGGCTGTGACTCAACCACGGGTGGTGTAGTCGCCAGTAACCACGTATTTTTCGGTGGTTAAACCCTGCGCACCCACCGGTCCGCGCACATGCATTCGGTTGGTACTGATACCAATTTCAGCACCCAGGCCGTACTCTGCACCATCGGCGAAACAGGTGGCGGCGTTGACCATGACCGAACTGGAGTCCACCTGGCGGACGAATTGTCTGGCGCGAGCGATATCATTAGTGACGATAGCATCGGTATGGGAAGACCCATGTTCAGCGATATGCGCCATGGCAGCCTCAATGTCATCAACGATACGTATCGACAGGATAGGTCCAAGATATTCGGTATCCCAATCCATGTCGGAAGCGGCATTCATGTCTGGCATGATAGTCAGGCAACGCTTGCAACCGCGAAGCTCGACACCTTTTGCCAAAAAAGCCTGACTGAGCAAAGGCAACAGAGTGTCGCCCTCATCAGCATGCACCAGCAGGGTTTCCATCGATCCACAGATACCGTAACGGAAGGTCTTTGCATTCAGTGCCACTTCCACTGCGCGAGCACTATCAGCGCCACTATCGATGAACACATGACAGATACCATCCAGATGCTTGATCACGGGAACTCGCGCCTCATCGCTGATGCGCTGAACCAGCCCCTTGCCACCTCGCGGAATGATGACATCCACGTACTGATCCATGGCCAGTAGCGCACCCACCGCCGCTCTATCCGTGGTGGCAATCAACTGGACCGCGGCCGCCGGTAAACCAGCTGCCGCCAACCCAGCCTGAACACACTCAGCTATGGCCTTGTTGGAATGCCGTGCTTCCGTGCCACCTCGCAGGATTACCACGTTGCCCGACTTGATGCATAGCGCTGCCGCATCTGCCGTGACATTGGGGCGGGATTCGTAGATAACGCCAATGACCCCGAGCGGCACGCGCATTTTGGCAATTTCAAGACCTGATGGGCGGCGACTGGTTGCTGACATCGATCCGACAGGATCGGACTGTGCGGCAACACTGCGTAATCCTTCAGACATGGACTGTATGCGTGCTGGCGTCAGTTCAAGCCTGTCCAGTAGTGCCGCGTCGATCCCTTTTTCTTTTGCAGCAGCCAGATCCTGGCTGTTGGCTGCAAGCAGGCTGAGCTCTGCGGCGTCTATAGCATCGGCCATGGCCAGCAACGCGCAATCTTTTTGCGAGGTGTCGGCCACGGACATGCCGGCCGCAGCTGCGCGTGCAGCCTTACCCAACGTCTGCACGTAGGCTGCAACATCGTTGTCCGGCGACATTTCGTTAGACTGCATCACTACCGTTTCTCCTACTCAACCGAGGCCACCCGACGTACACTGCAACTCGCAGACATCTGCGCCAACCGTATTCAAGCACCTGAAATCAGTCAACCCATGCAACTCGTAGACTCACATTGCCACATCAACTTCCCTGATTTCGAGGGCCGCATCGCTGACATTCTACAGAACGCAGCAGACAATCAAGTTTCACATATGCTGTGCATTGCAACCAGCTGGGAAAACAGAGAGGCGGTGCTGGCACTGGCTCAGAACTACGAGCCTATCAGCGCCTCGGTAGGTGTTCACCCGACAACGGAAGGTGGCTACGAGCCAACCGCTGATGAGCTGCTGGCAGCCGCCGCTGCTCCCGAAATCGTGGCCATTGGCGAAACCGGTCTCGACTATTTCCGCAGCGAAGGCGACCTGACCTGGCAACATGAGCGTTTTCATCGCCATATCGATGTGGCGCGCCGTTGCCAGAAGCCACTGATCATCCATACTCGCGCGGCAGCAGAAGACACGATGAACACATTGCGTGAGCACAAGGCCAGTGAAGCCGGTGGTGTCATGCACTGCTTTGCCGAAGACTGGGAGGTGGCACAGCAGGCGCTGGATATCGGGTTCTATATATCGTTCTCCGGCATCGTGACATTCAAGAGTGCAAAGGCTATTCAGGAGGTGGCCCGCAAAGCACCACTGGACAGAATTCTGGTGGAAACCGATGCGCCTTATCTGGCACCGGTACCGCATCGTGGCAAAATGAATGAACCTGCGTTTGTACGTCATACAGCGGAGTATGTCGCAGAGCTGCGAGGTATCCCGCTGGAAGAACTGGCCAGCGCCACCACCGAGAACTTCTATCGACTGTTTTCAGGTGCCGCGCAGTAGGCTACCCGACATCCCTCATCTCCTGATCACAGAACATGCAGCATTCCATACCCTAGTGTTGCTACTCGTCGGGCGTTGTCTATCAGGGTAGCCAACCACTTCTCAACATCCAGTACATGATATCGGGTGCGGTTGCCCAGACCAGCTGATCGTCGTACATCGTGGCAGCGTCGATGGACTCGTCCTGTAAAAGAAACTCCAGGTCGTTGTCCTGATTTTCTGTCTGAGATCCTGCAGATGAATCATCTTTACCCATGGACAAGACGACAAACACCACACTGTTTGCGCGAACGTGCGTGCGCGGACAGGTATTTTCGTGTTTCTGGCTACACACGGTGATGCTTGCGCCGAGCTCTCGCAAACCGACACGACTCGCTTCCCCGGCACTCGTCCAGTCTGGCAATTCAATATCACCTCGGTGTGCATGATTGTCCAGACTGATAGCGTAGCGAAAGGGTCTGTTCCAGACATCCAGTAACTGGCCATTGCCGTCTATGACTCCTGACAGTCCCAGCAAACCAGCCGGCAGTCCACCGATGCTGTCGGGACAAGCACCCGATAGCTCATCGTTGACCTGAAAATCGAAGCCTGTTGTCGAGGATGGAGTAATCGGGCATGGCAACACACCGGTTGCAACAACATGACCCAATAAACTCTGCTTGATGGTGTCAAGCTGCTCGGTAGTGGTACGGCGGTCCATCAGATTTCTGGCACCTGTCAAAGGCCCGATCAACGAGCGTGTCAGCACTCCAAGTACGAGCAGCACCAACGCAAGCTCTACCAATGTAAATGCCTGTTGGCTGTTCAACGTACGCTGACAACTCACGGCACGCTCTCAAGGATCAACGGTTCAGACAACTGTGCTAACGCATTTGTTGGCCTGTAGGTCAGCTTGCATTGGCCAGATTTATTATCCTCACAGCCATATAATGATTCAACGCGTATCCACGCATGCCATTGATTTCGGTAGAACCAATGTCGTGACGCCGACACATGATCGATGGTCAGCAGATTCGCGACATTATCGGGGCAAGTATCAAGCTCAGGTATCGAGTCGACCAGCCATAACAAAATGCGTAGAGATTCATTTCGATCTGCGGCTGAAGCGGATAGCGCATGCATTTGCGGTTTATGTGTCCCGACACAAAGTCTTGCCAGTTCCTCGCTCCTCTGGCATCGGGTACGTTGTGATTGATCAACCGCCTTCTGTTTTCCCTGATTTGCGTGTGCCGTAGGCAGGCTATCCGGGTCTGACTCAGCACTCACACCGGCACTCAAATCTGTGCCAGGTGCCCAGAGATTTCCGGCCGTTGCACCGGCCTTGAATACACACGAATCTGTCTCTAGTAACTTCAAACGCTCTATGATCCATGCAGCAACACTCGGCCTGATGGCGAGTAGCAAGCTAGCGGGTGTAATCACCGATGCGACACTTTGCGCATCAGGTGGCAGCGACTCTGATCCGGCGATGGACACTCTGGCGAGCGCAGAAACAGAGCTGCCTTCGCCAAGCAACAGTGACGGGTTAACCACGCGATTTACCGGGTTGTTAACCACACTACCGTGTACATGGTAATCAAATCGTGCTGAGGCAAGATCACTGAAGGCATAACGACTACCAGACAGGTTGACTCTGCGAGGTAACCGCCCTGCCGATAGTTGTTGTCTGCCACACGGCGGGTTTGGACCGTCCTTGAGCTGCGCCTGGGTATCGATAATAGTTGAGTGGTCTGTATCCGGACACGGCAAATGACCGGGTCCCGCTCCTTGCGGACCATAGAGCCACGGGTAGACAGCCGCATAGCTTAACAGGGCCTGCCTTGAATGTTGTAGTGGCAGCTGTCTGGCAACGACAGTCAGCAATCCTAATGAGCCACTTCGATTCATCGTTGTCAGTTTCAACAAAACCGCACTGCCACTGAGCAATACCACCAGCATTAGTAGCGATATATAACCTGACTGACAGCGCGCATTATTCAAATGCCCTCACCCACACGTAATACGCCTGTTTTACCGCCAGAACTCAACACCATTATCTGCTGCTGTTCAGGCAACCAACTCAATGAAAACTTCGCCGTTACCAACTGCGGGCAATCCAGCGGTAGCGACCTGTTCTGTTCCTCGGTTGCCAGATGCGAAAGTGATCGACAAGGTGAACCGTTAATCAACAAGATGACAGCGCTTGCTCCAGACACAATCGCGGTGAATTGTAGTTCAGAGGACTTGGCGTGCAGAGTAGAAAAATCCGGTGTTTCTGGGCCTGAAACAACATCAGAGACGGCAGAGTGTGTAGGCACATTTTGCTGATTATCCTGCGAGGGCTGTGGTTGCATGGCTTCTGTTGCAGCTCTCTGACTATGGGAGAAGAATAGTCGCTTGTTATGCAGCACGCCCTCTTCTGCCATCAACGTTCCAGACAGCAGAACACTGGCGACTACGCAAGATAGAACCAGGAAAGGCCTTGCATGCAGACAAGTGTATCTGCCATTCATGTCCCTTCATCCTGGTCGTTATCCAACAACGAATTATCAGGTCGAATCACCGCAGAGTCATCGGACCAATGATAGAGATCCATCACGCATTGGGCGCTGAGGCGCTGCATGGGCAGTCGCCGCAGCTCACACCCCCGCACTTCAGACGGCCAAACCGACGTTGCGCCCGAAACTTGATCAAGCATGTTTACCAAACCTACAGAATGTTCCATAGTCAGCATCAGGGACAACCGTAAGACGGATACTGGATAGTGCGTGCCTGCCTGCGTCATGGGTGGCATCAGCTGTTGTTCAAAGGTCACATCAATCACTCCGTCCGGAACTGGTCTGTTCGATACCGCCTCTACAAGGCTGATCTGCAGGGCATCCAGCGCCTGATCCAGCTGTTCAATGCGTTGCGCCGAATCAGGCGACTTCAGCAAGCTGTGTTGTTGTTGAAGTCGTTGATGAGCAACCCGCGTTAGACGGAGTTTCTCAGCGGCAATATCGGTTGTCCGACCGGTCCAGAGCGTGGCCACGATCGCTAGTGCCAACACACCCAAAGCAGTTGCCAAGGCCATCGACCAACGGATCATCACGATTTACCCAGCACCAATGACAGCCGGTAGCGAGCGCCGGTGTCTACCAGAACCTGACTGGATCGGGCGGCCTGTGCAGGGGACTCCAGCACGCTGACGCTGGATATACCCTGCACAGACTCCAGATAGGCAACAAAAGCCTTCACAGCGCTTTGCTGATCACGAAGGCCCTGCTGACTGGTGACAGCTCCCGATAGCTCAATGTGTAGCTGCGAACGTTCCGCACCCAGAGCCCAAAGCGCCTCTCGCCCCCTCATCCCGGCATTAACCAACACATCATCATCGGGTGTACTTCCCTCGCCCAGTACCGACCAGGAGAGAGAATCCAGTATCAATGCCGGGAAATCGGTGATAGCACCCGCCACAGTGGATAAAAGAACCTGTGGCTCCATAGGCTTTACGCCCTGATAGGTCTCAATTCTCTGCAAGGAACGGAAAACGAACTCCGGCGATGGATTGATGGTTTCCACAGCGTCAGTCAGATGAACGATCTGGTCTGAGAGTCGACCGTACTCAACAGACAATTTTGCTTTTTCGCGTGCGCTATCCATGCCGTACATGCCTGCCAGCATCACAGTGGCAGTCGCTATCAGAGCGCTCATGAGCGTGGCGCTGCGAAGGGCTGTAATACGCTGCCTGAGAAGACTGCTATTCACTGAGGACACCAGAGCCTGGGTGTTTCTACGGCGCTTGCCAGTGACACTGAAATCCGGATTCAGGCTGGTGGACTTTACCGGTGGCAACGGCCATGGAATTTGGTCAAACAGGCGTTGAAGAATGCGCCAAAGATGCACACCACCTTCGGGTAAGCGCACACTGACTGTCCGTGCCTGCGGCTCGGAGAGTTGTTTATCACGCCAGAGCTGAATGGAAAATTCTAACGGAATATTAACGCACAGTGCAGCAAGAGTACAGGCGGCAGTTGATGCCGTTGGACACCCCTTCCACTGTGTGGGTGGGGTCAGCACCGATACGCGTCGATCCTGCGGCAGTATATTATTGGTTGAGTAATCGAGTGTCTTGTGAAGTTCAGTAGTGACAACATCCTCCGTACGTGTCGCGAAACCATCCTGTGCAGGATTTTCATCTGCAACAACGTCAAAGGAAGGTCCATGCACCAGTCTCATGAACAAGGGTGCGGCGTTATCAACCAGTAAATGTCGACGCTCAAAACCAGACTCGGTATTGAATAGTACAGCCCCATCAAGTGAGTGATGCAATCTGCCAAGCAGCTCTGTTGTTGTTACCACATGAGACACAATGATGTTACTGGCCTGAAGCTGCTGTAACCAGTGACACCATGTATCTGGTATTAGCTGATGATGGATACTCAGAACATCAGGTGCCATATAACCGGGCAACTTGTAAAGGGCAGCATGCGGGTAGTCACTCTGCATTCGGCGCACCAGTTGCCAACGTCGCGCACACTGAACACGGCCCGTGTCAGGCACTTCCGTTTTCACCTTGTCCAGCTCATCAAGAGCTGTATCAAGGACCAGCTCCACGAGGTGGTGTCGAGTCTCATTTTCTGCAGCAAGCCAAGGGCACAACACACCCTGCTTCATCCTTTCCAGGCGCAAGGGTTCAACAAAGCTATCCAGCAACGCATCGCCCAGCCACTTGAACCAAAAGGCTTGGTCTGCCTGCATAACCAGCACTGTCCTGATTTTGGCCTGTGCATTATCTGTAGCTCTGCAGCGACTCATGACGAGAGAACCGTATTGATGGCCGACTCATAGACAGGGCCTAACAGGGAGACCACAATCCACAACAACACAACGCCTATAACGAGCAACAATACGGGCGCTATCAGTTTTTCTGTACGCTCGATTGTTTGATCGCACTGTTGCTGTTGATAAGAACTAGCCTGCAGCAACGCCTGCTCAAGCACACCTGTTGTTTCACCAGCCGCGATAACGCGCTTGAACACACCGGGCAATAGTGTCACAACGTTCAGCGCGGCCGCTAATGTGACTCCTGACAACAACAAGATTCTGCCATCGCTCAAGCTGTGTCTTAATGCATGGTTAGTCATTACGCCTTCAGCGATTTCCATCGAATCTGATAACGCTACACCAGAGCCGTACAAATGCGCGCAGCTGTTGCAGTAACGACTCAACTCCAGATCAGCAATCAATTTTCCAACCACAGGCATCTTCAGCAGGTACGCATCGCTTGCAACTCTGAATGCCAGGCTGAACCTTCGGCCAACGGTAACTAGCAGATAGACCGAAAAGACAACGAGTGGCAACATATAAGCATATTGATGTAACCATTCGGATAGCGTGAACAGCATACGAGCATGCCAGCCAAGACCTGCGTTACTGTCGAGAAGAAAACCGCCCATTGCGGGTACCATGTACACCATCAGAAACACCACGACACACATCAGAACAGTCAATGCAAAAACCGGATAGATAAGGACGGTTATCAGCCTGGATTTGACACTCATCTGCCATTGCAACAGCTTCATGCAACTGTCACAGGCTGCAGCAAGTTCCCCACTACTTTCACCCGCCCTGATCAAGGCTATGACTTGTGGATTGAATACGCTTGGCAGTGCCTCCATTGCTACCGACAGCGATTGACCCTGTTTGACACTACGGGCAATCTGACGCCAGCGAGCGTGCCCGGACCCTTTGTCGTTTTCAGCAAGCTCGTCCAGCGCCTCGCCCATATCCACGCCAGCCTTGAGTAAATGCTCAAGGTGAAAAAAGGCGGTAACAAGGCTCGAATCGGGACGACTGATTCCGGGTTGGCGATAGTCGATGGTTATCGTGTGCTGCATACTCTTTCCTTCCGTGATAAGAGTTATTTGATTGAGATCAGGCTTGTGCTTCCGACAGATGCCCGGTGGATTTATACGACGGTTCGCTGTGATGAACAGGGATATCATTTCCCAATACGCGTTGTAATTCTTCGTCGGAGGTAAGCCCCTCGTCTACCAGTTTCTGAGCCTGCTCTCGCAGGGAGACAAAACCTGAACTGACAAGCTCCGCTTGCAGAGAGGCGATTGATGCACTCTTAGCCAGCAATATGGATAATTGAGGACTACACGGAATCAGCTCCATGATGACTTGCCGTCCAAAATACCCACTGCCTTGACATCTGGCGCAGTTATCACTGGGCACACAACAATCCTTGCACTTGAGCCTGATGAGTCGTTGCGATACTACAATCGAGAGGTGTTGCGCCAGTGAGGCTGCGGGAGCGCCAAGTTCTGCAATTCTCCCGATGGCACCCAAGGCATTGCTTGCATGAACTGTAGTGAGCACACGATGGCCCGTCATCACAGCACGCAACATCATCCTGCAGCTCTGCGTGTCTCGCACCTCACCCAGCATCATCACATCCGGGTCCTGTCTCAACAAGGCCCGGATGCCATCGGAGTAATCAAATGATCTGGAAGCATCAACAGAACTCTGTCGTAATCCGGCAACAAAGACCTCTACCGGATCTTCAAGCGTCATGATGTTCAGTGCTGTGCTATCGAGTGCGTTGAGCAAAGCGTAGAGGGTCGTTGTTTTACCTGATCCGGTGGGCCCGCAAATGACAACAAGACCATCTGGCTTATGAACTGCTTCCCGTAGATGCTCAGTGGTTCTATCCGGTAGTTCCAGACTTTGAAGCGTGCCCATCGACGAGCGGGAACTCATGACCCGGAGAACCACATTCTCACCTGAGACGGTAGGAAAAGTGGATACACGGTAGTCTGTGTGGGCGCATTGTACCCATTGAGAGAACTGTCCATCCTGCGGTAATCTGGATTCTGCAATGTCCATTGATGAGAGAATTTTCAAACGTACGATCAGTCTTGACATCCAGCTGCCATGCAATAGCATGAACGATGTCAGTACGCCATCAACGCGTAGTCGTACATGAACTCTGTTGCGCTCGGGCGAGAGATGAACATCTGAAGCGCGCTGCCTGATTGCCTCAACAAGCAATGATTCCACAAGCCTGATAGTCACCTCCGGCAACTGCTGCTCCAGTTTGTCTGCACTAGCTCCGTCGGCGCACCATTGCAGGATCTCAGTGGCTGAGCTGCCGCGTCGGTAACATCTATCCAGCGCATCGGGAATGGCCGAGGCTTCAACTTTAACTAACCGTATTCCCGTTCCGGCGTCAAGTTGCCGATGCAATCGTTCATTCACTATTTGATTACCCGGATCAGCACTACCGACCAGCAACGTAACAGTACCCGAACGCCTTTCCACACCCATTGGCACGACACACAAACGCCTGGCCGCACTTTCTGATAATAGAGCTACCGCGTCCATACACGGAATCAGCCTGTCCAGTATCACCATTGCGTATTCTTCCTGGTCGGCAATGTTCACGATGATCTGGCTGCCTTCAATTGAGGCGTAACGACGGTCGGGCGTAACACAATCAACAATTCAGTCTGGCGGTGCTTGCGCGCTCGTTGCGAGAACATATGCCTGAGTAGAGGCACACGACCCAGTACCGGCAAACCAGAATCGTTCTGCTCTGAGGTCTCCTGCATCAGGCCTCCTATGATCGCAACCTCACCACTTTGCACATTCAACATGGATTCCATTTCGCGAACCTGAATTTCCGGTACACCATTGCGAACATTAGCCAGCGCAAGTTCCGGATTGGGATCGTTCACAAACCCCAGAATGCGTGACAAGGTAGGACGCACATTCAACATGACAGATCCGCTGGCGCTGATCTGCGGCGTAACATTCATGACCAATCCGACGGGTACCGTATGAATCTCTGTTTCAGTAACAATTTCATCCGCCTTTTCTGATCGGGAGCGCTCCACTTTCGCCGTAAAATAAACTCTGTTATCCACAACCTTCAGAACAGAAGACTGATTGTTGAGCGCAATGATACGAGGCCGCGATAGTATGCGGACATCGCCAAACTGCTCAAGCAAGCTCAGCGTAGTGCTGATGTCACCGCGGCTGTCCGACTTCACCAGGCTGACCAGCCCTGCAGGAGCCACGATGCGGTCTACGGTGGCGGCATTTACCAACGGTGCACCGGTGAGAGACTGCACCGCGCTAAGACCACTGAACCCTGCCGCCAGCAGTTGCCAGTCTACGCCCGCCTCGAAACTGTCCGATAGTGCTACTTCAACCACGGTGGCTTCAATCAGTACTTGCCGTTGCGCACTTTCCTGAAGCAGAGTCAGATAGCGTCTGACTGATCTGTGCACCTCTGGCAAGGCATACAGATTGATCAAGCCAGCTTCTGCGTTCACAGAGAAGCTGGACAGGTTTGTACTGGATCCGGCAACCTGTTCTTGCTGGCTGACGTTGTTGATAAGCCCTTGTATATCGTTTTGCAAAGAATCCCAGAAGCGATGTTCACTCGTGTTCTCTATGCGCGTTTGCGAACTGTTTGCGATAGAACCACCACTGGAATCAGACGCATTGATAGTGCCTACCTGCGTCGCAAGACCCACGCTGCTTTGCGTAGTGCGATGCATGTTCAGATAGTCAATCGGGTAACTGAACGGATACGCATCACCCTGCCAGATTAATAGCGACTGGTCATCCAGATGCCAGGCGAAGGAGACTTGTTGCGCCAGCTCATCCAGCGCATGAGACAACGTGGCTTGCGATAACTTCAAAGTGACACGTTGAGTCAGCTCACCCGTCACATTCAAGTCAATACCTGCCTCGGTGGCCAGGCTGAACATCAGTGCGTCCAGCGGTGCATTCACCGCGTTAATAGACAGCAACGACGCCGGGCTATCGGTCAGATCAGCTAGAGCGGTTTCACTGTCCGCCTCGTCAGACGCTTGCAAGATCAGACTTTTGCCTGCACCAACCGGCTCATTGATGCCGGTACCTGGGCGCGCATCAACATTGGACGAATCTATCAGGACAGGGTCGCTAACCGCAAGCTCGGTAGACCAGGCAGCATCATCGATAAGCGGAGCAGAGGCCTTGGCGTCAAAAGAGACACGCTCGAAACTGGCCGAAGGCAAGGCAGCAAGATAAGTGCTGCAACCTGTCGCACAGGACAGTAATAAACAGACGGCAATACGAACGGTAATGATCACTGACAATCTCCTTTTGTCTTTCTGGGTATCGCCCTACTGTGCGATCCACTGGTGTCATCATCCTGATAACACCTTCGAAGCCCAACTGGACTTCGACACGCTAACGCATGAACACAACGGCGGCGATAGCTGATGCTACAACGCACGAGCCTATCAATGCAATCACTCCACCGCGATGGCGAGCCAGAAAACCGGACTCAGTAGACACTTCTGCACGAGCAGGCAACCCTGCCATCAATAAATGTGACATGGATAACTTATCGGCGTCCTCCAGATTGGCGATCGTGAAAGCATTGCGTGCCAATGTATTGATTGAACGCAGTACACCTTCCGAGCGATCGGCAATGAAATACGCCATCTCTCGAGTAAACAGATCGCGTTGGTTAAAATCAAACAACAACATGTGATGTCGCAAGTAATCGCTGATCTCAGCTAGCGTGAGTCTTCGCAACCAGAAATGATTGTCGGTGCGTAGAGTATTGCTATGCATACCTGCCGCTCGCGCTGACTCGTCAGAAACCCGATGAAAGACGATGCATTGCATGGCTACCTCACCGTTGACCTTGATGGAGGACAGGAGCTCCAGTATCCGGGTGGAAGCCATATCGATATCGGCTTGGGAATCGAGAATCAAAACGTAAGGTTTTTGTGAGTAGTTGCGATCGCTGTCCGAGAGCTGGATAACAATACCGTCCAGAGCCGCGTCAATCTCTGTCTGGCCGACTCCCACCTGCGCCTGCCGTGCAGAGATCAAATCCGCTTTCTGTGGGCATAACTCAATCAGCAGGTGTCTAAGCAGTAGGGAGGCTGAGATGTCCGGGACATCGTAGCGCATGATATTGAAACGATGCTTGAGTCGGTCGCTGATGACCAGCGACATCATGGTCTTGCCGCTGCCGCGCTCGCCGCGAACATGCCTGATCTGGTCGTCGGAGCCTAGCGAGCGGACAATGCACTCAACGATCTCGCCTCGCTCTCCACCGCCGTAGAACATGAAAATGTTGTTGGCGTTGTAGAACGGCCCCTGCGACGACGAATAATAATGCCGTCTACCTGTCTCAACAGTCGATTCGTTATAGTTCATTCCAGACACTTATCGTTCGGCGAAGGTGGCTTGCTCGTACACTACTATGCAGCAACGAGGATGCCATTCCCTGACGCAGCCGTGTCTAACAATAGTGTGAATGAGGCTTGTGAGCAAGTAACGAGCGTCGGTAAGTTACCTGTGGACGGGTCAGGCGCGTTGCGCAAGGCACAGCGCGGGTAAACTGGCGGTCCGAGGAAACCCGTAACTACCCCTGTTGATCACAGTGCCAGAAATCCATCCTACCCTGCATGTAGTGCTCTATGAGCCCGAAATTCCGCCCAATACGGGCAACGTTATCAGGCTCTGCGCCAACACCGGCATACAGCTACACCTGGTGGAGCCACTCGGCTTTTCGCTTGAGACCAAAGCACTGCGCCGAGCCGGTCTGGACTATCACGAATCCGCGCGAGTTCATGTGCATAAAAACCTGCAGAGCTGTTATCAATCTCTCATTACAGACGATAAGACGCTGCTGCGCGTATTTGCCATCACCACCAAGGGGTCCGTTGCCTACGATAAACCTGACTACAAGGCCGGGGATGTTCTGCTGTTTGGCCCAGAGACTCGCGGGCTTCCAGACAAGGTACTGGATGATGCGCGTATAGGCGCAAGAATCAGAATTCCAATGCAACCGGATAGCCGTAGTCTGAATCTGTCGAATGCCGTAGCAATAATCACCTACGAGGCGCTTCGCCAGAATAATTACCCCGGGCTGAGCTGACAGCCAGGGGTATTAGTGCCCCTACTGCTGTGTTTCTGGCGCCGGTGCGTTTTGCTTAGCGGCCTCAACGTGCTGCGCATACAAGGCGTCGAAGTTCACAGGATCCAGAAGCAGTTGTGGAAATCCGCCCTTCTGTACCAGTGATGCGATTTCCTCTCGAGCAAATGGAAACAGCAAATTGGGACAGAAACTACCGAGCATCGGCCCCAGTCTGTCCTGCTCGAAGCCCTTGACCAGGAACAATCCAGCCTGCTTGACTTCGATCAGGTAGGCAACCTCTTCACCAAGCTTCACCGTTGCTGTCACCGTCAGCACACATTCGTACAGGTCGTTATCCAGTTTTGTACTCTCGGTGTTCAGGTGCAATGAGACGTTGGGTTGCCACTGAGTGCCACCCACGAATACCGCCGGTGTCTGTGGGGATTCATAGGAGGCGTCTTTGAGATAGACCCGTTGAATCTTGAATATAGGTCCTGATGCTTCCGGTTTTACTGCCGGGCTAGGTGCAGCTGCGGGAGCGGCTGGTGACTTGTTGTCCTTCTCTTCTGCCATGATGAAATCAATCGCTAATAGGTTTAATGAATCGCCGCGTAGGCGCTATCGAGTTCGCCGTCTTCTTCCAGCGCTGCCATATCGTCGAACCCACCGATATGCCGGTCACCGAAGAATATCTGGGGAACGGAAGTCTTTCCCGTTTGCTCCTGCATCTGCGCTCGTAACGGAGCATTACCGTCTACCACCCTGCTCTCGTATGCCCAGCCTTTTGACTCAAGCAAACGTCGAGCTGCACGGCAAAAGCTGCACCAGTTGGACTCGTACATCACGATGCCAGATGAAGTGCCTGTATCCGTGGGTTCACTCATGCGAAAGCCTGCGTTGAAAGGTCAGATGGAAAGAGACTTCACGGGCCCTTGAGTTGCCAGAGCCCGCTCTATTACTTGGTAACTGTGGGCAGACTGGCCTTTTCCCAAGCAACAAGTCCGCCAGCCAGTGAAAACAGATTGGTGAACCCGCTTTTCTTCAGCTTGGCGATCGCTCGGGAGGTTCGCATTCCGTTGTCGCAATAGACGACGACATCCTTATCCTTGTGCTTCTCTAGTTCATGCAGTCGCTCAGTCAGTTTATTGACTGGCATGCTGCGCGCATTCAGTAAATGGCCACCCTTGAATTCTGATTCGTCGCGGACATCAAGGAACACGGCAGTGCCGCCGTTCATTTTCTGTGTAGCGTCGTAGGGCGACAGCGCTGTGTTAGCTGACGATATACGCATGTACTCGGTATAAACCAGCATACCCAGCGTCACGAAGAACGCAATGAAGAGCAGCGTATGGTTACCAACAAATTCTATAATCTGGGACATTGCTAGGAGCGACCGGCGGACTGAAGCGGAACAACCCGCAAGAATAACCCGCCCAGATAAAAAAACATATGGTGTGGTGCTAAAAAGTAGTCAGTAATACAACCCGGTCAGTGTAACCTTGCATCAGTTTCAATAACCGACACCTGCTTTTTTGCACGATCAATCGATTATTTTCTCGCTGTTTCTGGTGTTCAGTGGCGCAGCTGTTATCGCCACGCTGGCGTTGTACGCCAGACAGGCCTTGCTGATCGCCTATATCCTGCTGGGTGCGCTGTTCGGCCCATGGGCTCTCGATATCGTGTCTAATCCGGCGTTGATCGCCGATATCTCTAATGTGGGCATACTGTTCCTGCTTTTCCTACTCGGGTTAAACCTTGAGCCCAAGGATCTGAAAAAGCTGTTCAGAGAAGCCATTGTTGTGACCGCGGCTAGCTCCACTGTTTTCGCGGTGCTCGGTTTACTGGTGGCGAAGGCGTTTGGCTTTAGTTGGCTGGATAGCCTGCTGGTGGGAGCCGCCATGATGTTCTCCAGTACCATCATCGCTCTGAAATTGTTGCCCACCAGCGCGCTGCATCATCAGCGTATGGGAGAACTGATCGTCAGCATCTTGCTGCTACAAGATATGCTGGCTATCGCTGTGCTGCTGGCTCTTGAGGGGCTGGGCAATCAGGAAAGTCTGATCTCTGAGACTCTGATCCTGTTTCTGGGACTGCCAGCTTTGGCGTTGGCCGCCTGGTGGATTGCTACTCGCGTGCTCACAGTTCTGTTCGCCCGGTTTGACCAGATCCAGGAGTATCTCTTTCTGCTGGCCATCGGCTGGTGTCTGGGTATAGCTGAGCTTGCAACCGTAATCGGTCTGTCGCATGAGGTGGGAGCGTTCGTTGCTGGCGTCACCTTGGCCACCAGCCCAATCGCACGATTCATCGCCGAGAGCCTGAAGCCTCTGCGTGATTTCTTTCTGGTGTTGTTTTTCTTCGCGCTGGGCGCAGGATTCGATATTGGAGCGCTGCCTCAAGTACTGTTGCCAGCAATGATTCTGGCGCTGATATCGGTTGCCGTGAAGCCGATAGTATTCAAGCTGTTGTTACAGCGGGAGCAGGAGAAGGCACGAATGGCCGGTGAAACCGGCGCGAGACTAGGCCAGATCAGTGAGTTTTCTCTGTTGGTCGCTGTCGTTGCTACAACGCTTGGAGTAATGAGCGAGAAGGCCGCTCTGCTCATTCAAAGCGCAACGATTTTGAGCTTTATCGGAAGCTCGTTCTGGGTGGTCCGGCGCTACCCGACACCCATCTCGATGGATCGCGCGCTCAGGCGCGACTAACGGGGCGTGATCGTGGTGACTCACACCCCATCCGACAGAGGGTGTCGAGAGTAGACGAGCCGTTATTTTACCTTGCTGATCTGGTACTGGACAGCGATCACGATTTCCTCATCAGTGAGTGCCGACCCGCCCCGCGGCGGCATGACGTTCAAGCCGTTCGTGACTGACGCAACCAGTGCGTCAAGGCCTTTGTCAGCCCGCAGCTGCCAGGCAGCCTTATCGTCCAGCTTCGGAGCACCGGCTACACCTGCCATGTGACAACCTGCACAAACTCCGTCAACAGTATTCCGGATGTTGTCCGTCAAGCCCGCAGGTTCTGGCACCTGACCCACAACCATAGCCGCAGCCGCTACCGCTGTCTCGGCCACTGGCGCTTCTACGACAGGCTCAGCAACCACAGGGGCCTCTTCAACCGCAGCGGTCTCCGTCGCAACTGGTGCTTCTTCGGCAGTAGCCGTTTCTGTTGTTGCTGGTGCTTCCTCATCCGCGGCGGCCTCAGTCGTAGCAGGCGCATCCTCGGCAGCAGGGGCCTCTGTCGTTGCCGGTGCTGCCTCGACCGTGACGGTCTCAGTGGTCGCTACAGCATCATCGGTAGCAGCTGGAGCTTCGACGCTCTCTGTTGCTGGTGCCTCGTCGGTGCTTGCCGCGGCAGACTCAGTCTCTGCTGGTGCAGCAGCCGCGTCGTCCACTTCAAACAAGGCAATGTGCTGAACAGCCAGTGTTATTTCATCATCGCTGTAAGCACTACCACCGCGTGCAGGCATGGAGCCCTTACCGTTAATGACACTGGCCACCAGTGCGTCTAGACCCGCCTCACGACGCTCCGCCCAGGCGGCTTCATCGTCCAGCTTGGGAGCACCGGCAACACCTGCCACATGGCATGCTGCGCACGCACCATTAACGAGTTCCTCGCCGCTTTTTGCACCGCCACTGGCATCAGCCACAACAACTTCAGAACCCGCTTCGGGCAGGTCGTCCGCTGAGGTTCTGACACTGGCGATCGGTTCGATACGCTGAACCAAGGCGTTGCGCTTCAGAGGATCACTGGAATCGTCGGTGCCAATCCCCAGCAAACGTGCCGCTATCATGCACAGAATTGCCAAGAGCGCTACCGCTCCAGCAACAATCCCCATTGTCCTAAACATGCCGCTATCGGTGGCACCACTCATACACTTCTCTCCGCTGACGCTTTGCGCCTACTATAAACCGTGTTCATTGACCGGTACGTAGCCGCACTGGTCACTCCTATTATATCAGCGCTAACTGCCACGCCCCATCATGCGTTGAAAAACGGTGTCACCTCTGATTGCGTGAGATAACGCACCAGCAATGTGCGCACCGATCAGTACCAGCAATAACCATTTTCCCCACTCATGCCATTGTGCTGCCTGTTGCAACTCAAGGAAATAGTACAGCGCGCCTGTAGAGGCCATCAGAAACAGCACCACATATAAGCTGACGTGATGCCAACGGACCAGTCGTTCGTGCAGTGGCGACAAATTGCCCGCACCCGGTGGCACCGGGCGGCGACGCAACTGCCAGCGCCAAAGCATGATGGCTGCGATACTGATTCCACCCCACGTATGCACGGTAGTGACCAGAAATTGTAAAAGGCTCAGCGTCTGTTCCTGTTCTATCGTAGCCATGGCAGCTTTCATCGGCACCTGAAGGCTGTACTGAAGTGCCAGCAGCAACAGCACCAGCCAGTGCAGACGTCTCTGTAACACCGTGTAGGAATTGACAGGTTCCGGTGGTTGACTCATTTTTAACGGTTAAGACGATCCTGACTCTGTTTGCCAATAGGCGGGAGGTAGACCTAATTCATCTATCATACGAGTATCCCGTAAAGGTAGCTCTCATGTCTTCACCCACACTCGACCCGATCCGACACGCAGCCTCCCTGATAAGCCCGAATGCACCGGATGCGCTGGAGAGACGTATCAAGCAAGACGTGTTCGCCAGTATCGGGCGAATAAAACCGGATGCTGTAGCAGGCGTCGACTTCGATACTCATGTTATGTCTGGCACTTTCTTTGAAACTTTATCGCCTCCGCTTCAGGGGATTGCCATAGCTCGTACGGAAGGAGTGCTGGCTTTTTATAATCGTGTGGGCTGGCGACCAGGCTTTCTTGATGCACCTCTCGCAACCTGTGTACCCGACTCAGGCCTTGAGCCTTTGACTCAGCGATACCACGCCAGAACACTGCACGATCTGGCCTATGTTCACCCGAAACATTTCGTGAAATTGCTGGGCAAGGTTGATGCAGCCGTCTTATGGGAGACTTTGAAGCGATTCTCCAGCGAACCACTCAATTAACGCCGATACTAACGAAGAGCGCGACAAACCATCACTGTGACTCTCTCAGAATCTGTAGCGATTGCCGTTGATCACCTGTCGCACAGCTACACCAGCGCTCAGTCCACAACCGCTATCCTGAATGGCCTGTCGCTGCGCGTAGTTGCTGGCGAAACTGTGGCACTGATAGGCAGGAGCGGGTCGGGTAAATCGACCTTATTGAATCTGATCAGCGGGCTGGAGCCACTGACCAGCGGAGAGGTCACTGTGCACGGCGAGTGCATGTCATCAATGGATGACAGCCAGAGAACTCGGCTACGCGGGCGTAACATCGGGTTTATCTATCAGGCATTCAATCTGATACCCACATTGAATGTGGCTGACAATGTCGCGTTGCCTCTGGCTTTGTCTTCGGTATCCATCAAGGATCAGCACACTAGCGTAGAGCAGATCCTGCAAGCTGTAGGTCTCAAGAATCGCGGCGACGACTACCCAGACACATTGTCCGGTGGTGAGCAGCAACGTGTAGCCATTGCACGAGCGCTGGTACATCGGCCTGCATTGATATTGGCGGATGAGCCCACCGGCAACCTTGATGCGAAAAGTGGACGCCAGGTGTTGGGGCTGTTGCGTGAACTGACCGATAATCGAGAGGCTGCCTTGTTATTGGTCACCCACAGCGTGGAGGTTGCCAGCGTGGCAGATCGGGTACTGGTACTGGATCAGGGATCGGTGCTGGAGATGAGCCCTGAAGAACTCCAGTCCAGCCCCGCCTGGTAGAGCGACTACACCCACGTCAATAGCATGAGCACTAGCCGACTCCTGGCCAGATCCAGCTGGCAATTCTATCGCCGTCATCCGGCGCAACTGCTGTTGTCGGTTCTGGGTATTGTGCTGGGTGTGGCTATCGTTACAGCCGTGATGATCACCAACCATAGTTCGCAACGCGCCTTTGCCTTGTCCAGCGAAGCGTTGTACGGGCGTACTACGCATCAACTTACGGGTGCGCGAGGTATCGAACAGTCAGCCTATGTAGCACTTCGTCAACAGCTTCCTGACATCCGGATGGCACCGGTCATACAGGGCCATGTGGCCATAGCGGCAGACGTCTACTCCATACTGGGTCTTGATCCGTTCAGTGAAGCGGCCTTTGCCCGAGCCGGTACAGCACCTGAACGTGGTTCGCAAACATCAGGTGAAGGCACTGTCAAGGCGACTAACCTTGCACGCCAATTACTGCGTCCGGATGCTCTGATAATCAGCGCAGCCAACCTTGATTCGCAAAAAATTCGTGTCGGGCAACAGCTTGGCATCACTGTTGGTGGACAGCAGGCCAGGGCAACACTTGCCGGCTCCTTTGAATCCGCCAGTCCAGCTGCCTCCACCGGCATGCTGATCGGTGACATCGCTTTTGTTCAAACCCTGTTACAACGCGATTCGCGTATTGATCGTATCGACTTGATATTGGACGATGCCGATATTCTGCGGGTATCAGAGGCTCTGCCCGACACGTTGCGGATGGATGTGGCAGCCAGTCGTCAACAAACCATGCAGGCAATGACACGGGGCTTTCACATCAACCTGACGGCCATGAGTCTGCTGGCGTTGGTGGTGGGTGTATTTCTGATTCATAACACCATGACATTTGCCGTGGTTCAGCGCCGTGAGTTGTTTGCTGTCAAACGCATTATCGGCATCAGCTCACGAACACTGTTTTTCAACATCGTGGCTGAAGCCGTTGTCATCAGCTTCGCCGGATCAGTTATTGGCATCGCGCTGGGTTATCTTGTTGCGCATGAGCTGATCAAGCTGACAACCCAGACGATCAACGATCTTTACTTCGTGCTGCATATTCAACAAATCTGGTTTAGCCCCTGGCTAATAGCTGCAGGGCTGCTACTGGGTATTGGCAGTAGTGTACTGGCAGCCAGCCTGAGTGCTATCGACGCCGCATCAACCAGTCCGGTTCAGGCCAGACAGCGTTCTGTCATCGAGCAGCGCACGCATGACATATTGCCAAAATTCGCCATTGCTGGATTCCTGCTGGCACTGTTGGGGCTGGTAGCTGCGAACCTGCCGTTGCAGTCGCTCATTGTCGGTTTCGCTGCCATGATGTTACTGATACTCGGATACGGCATGGCGCTGCCGTGGCTTGTCAGAAAAATAGCCTCATGGCTCAAACCGCTTGCATCACGTCTGGGTATCAGCGTGTCGTTGGCTGTGGGCGGCATTGAGCGCAATATCAGTCGTACCGGACTTGCAGTCGCGGCGTTGTGTATCGCAGTCTCTGCAACATTTGGCGTAGACATCATGATTGGCAGCTTTCGATCAACGGTAGACCAGTGGCTGGGCACTACCCTGCAAAGTGATATTTACGTTAGCGTGCCATCAGCGGCAACAGCGCAGGGCGCCACGCTACTCACGCCGGGAATTGATGCAAGTGCCAGACAGATACCCGGTATCCGCAGTGTCAGCACCGGACGCAGCATTCAGGCTGCTACCGATATCGGCAGTCTGGACATGCTTGTGGTACAGCCTCATCCCGGTAGCGATACCGGTTTTGAACTCATCGATGGTGATGAGGACACCGCCTGGCAACACTGGTCAACCGGTGACGCGTTGATGATCAGCGAACCACTCGCTACCAAGTACCAGCGCAGTGCCGGGGATTCTCTACGTGTGTTTACCGAGACTGATGGCTATCAGGACTTCACCATCACAGCGGTGTTCAGAGACTATGGCTCCAGCCACGGAAAACTGTTGATGTCGCGTTCGGTGTTCGATCGTTTCTGGCGCGACACTCAGGTAGGCACACTGGGGATCATGCTGGATGATCCGGCAACGGGTGTCGACACGATAAAGCAGTTACGCGAAAGTCTTGCCACCATCGACAGGCCTCTGATCATTAAACTGAACACCACGATACACGAACAGTCTCTCGCCGTTTTCGACAGAACCTTCGAGGTTACCCGGGTCCTGCGATGGCTGACGGTGGGTGTTGCATTTGTCGGTATTTTCAGTGCGCTTCTGGCACTGCATCTGGAGCGAGCCCGTGAGTTCGCAATCATACGGGCCACCGGTGCTACGCGCCTGCAGATCATGAATATAGTGTTACTGCAAACACTGATCATGGGGCTTCCGGCCGGCATTCTGGCACTTCCGCTAGGCTGGCTCATGTCAGAGATACTGATCAAGGTCATCAATGTTCGCTCCTTCGGCTGGAGCATGCACAGCATCGTGCCTGCAGGATCCACGAGTGGCACGCTTTTACTGGCTGCAACATCCGCAATACTGGCCGGAATCTACCCGGCCTGGAAACTCTCCAGATCCGCCATAGCCAGCCAACTCAGGGACGATTGAGCACCACGTCTCTACTCAACTGCGATGTGCTGCCCGATTCTGGTCGGTCAGGCCAACCTGTTGGTCAGGTTTAACCCAATCGTCATGTCAATGCGTTACAAATAAGGTAGTTGGAAAAGAACCTGCGAGAGATTTCACTGCTATGCATCCACCTGTCGACTACCCGGTCTCTAATGATGATTGCACCCACTCAGGTCTCGGCGATATGACCTTTGCCAGAATTCTGGAACGTCACAGCGCGCATGAAGTAATCACTGAAGCCATGATCCAGTCTGCGTCTATCAGCATGGAAACAGCGCACCAACTGCCTTCAGTCGCCAGAGCGCAACCGGTTCAACAGGCACCTGTATCACCTGTCCTGCAGCGGCTGATCAGCGTCATTCGGTAGCGTAAAACGGGCTTGCGGCCGGCAGTCAGTGGCCGGTTGTTACACGCGTGGCACAGCGACACCGCCTGTGCAGTTATGAGGCAACTCCACCACGCACAGGAACAGCGCAAAGTTAACTACCCAGCAGCTTGCTGAACACAGCTACTATTCTTGTTCGACGATTGCTCTGGGGTAGTGTGCATGAAAGAGAATGAGAAAAGATCCCAGCTCTCCTGGGCATTTTATGACTGGGCGAACTCGGCATTCGCGACAACCGTCATGGCCGGATTCTTCCCACTGTTTTTCAAGCAATACTGGAGCGCTGGCACCGACTCCACTGTCAGCACCTTCTGGCTGGGTCTGGGTAATTCAGGTGCCAGCCTCATCATTCTCATCATGGCGCCCATTCTGGGCGCACTGGCAGACTCAGGCGGCTTGCACAAGCGGTTGCTGGCGGTGTTTGCGCTGGTTGGCATTGTTGCCACTGCAGGCTTTTTCCTGGTATCGCAGGGTGCCTGGCCATGGGCTATCAGTTTGTATGTCGTGGCGGTTATCGGCTTCTCAGGCGCTAACGTCTTCTACGACGCCATGTTGCCCTCGCTGACAACACCTGCCGACTTCCACCGTCTTTCGGCGCAAGGCTATGCACTGGGCTATCTAGGAGGTGGTCTGCTATTTTTGATTAACGTCACCATGACGCTGAAACCTGCCTGGTTCGGTTTGGCCGATGCCGCTGCCGCCGTACGATTTTCCTTCTTGAGCGTTGCGCTGTGGTGGTTTGTTTTTACCTTGCCCCTTCTGCTGAGTGTGCAACGGCAAAAAGCGACATCGTCAACCAGCATCAGACTGGGACGCGAATTCAGCAAGCTGTGGAACACGCTGCATGACATCCGGCGACACCAGAACCTGTGGTTCTTTCTGATCGCCTATTGGCTCTATATCGATGGTGTCGCAACGATCATCCGGATGGCGGTTGACTATGGCATGGCCATAGGTCTGCCCGCCAATAGTCTCATTGTCGCTCTGTTACTGGTCCAGTTCATCGGCTTTCCCGCCACGCTGGTATTTGGCCGTATAGGCGAACGCTACGGTGCGAAGCGAGGATTATGGATCGGACTCTGGGCGTATGTCATTGCAACTGCCTGCGCAGGATTCATGAGCACCACAACCCAGTTTTACGCCTTGGCTGTCGTACTGGGCCTGGTCCAGGGGGGAGTTCAGTCTCTCAGCCGATCGCTGTTCGGGCAGCTAATCCCGGCCGACAAGAGCGGGGAATATTTTGGATTTCTTAACATGCTGGGCAAGGCGGCCGCTGTCATCGGACCTGTCATGGTGGGAGTGGTAGCTGCCACCACTGGCAACTCACGCCTCGGTCTGTTGTCTATACTGATCCTGTTCGTGGGCGGCATGTTGTTCTTGCGGCTGGTCGATGATTCACCCGGCAAGCCGGCAACGCCTGCCACGAGCTAACACCTAACCGTGCATTTTGCATTACAACTACCAGACGAATAGCTCCAGACATGAAGACAACTCTCGGTGTGCTCCTGCTAATCTGCGCGTACGGCATGCTGTATCCCGGCCTGACCCTGCCCATGCTGAGCGTTTCAGGAACCGTTCCAAAAGCCGAACTCGTCGAGGTAGGCAAACAGCTGATATTAGACAGTCCGAATACACCGTCAATGATTACCAATCTGGTTGATATGGTTGTGGGTGGTCTTGATGTCAGTGGCACCATCAACGCGTTCGACAAGACGCGCAGCATCATTGGCACCGCTCAGGAGCTCCATGCCAATGGACATCTACCGGTGGCTCTTCTCATCGTGTTGTTCAGCGTTGTGGTGCCACTGATCAAAGCACTGGTTCTGTTGAGTGTGCTACTCCCCATCTCTGACAAGGCGCGCAATAATTTACTAATAGTCAGTAACTCCATCAGTAAATGGTCTATGGCTGATGTGTTTGTTATCGCTATATTCATAGCGTATCTGGCTGGTAACGGTATTCAGGAAAGTCGAGGCCTTGTGGACTTTGAAGCCTCGCTGGGTGTAGGTTTCTGGTATTTCCTGGGTTATTGTCTGGTCTCCATATTGGGGACACAGATACTCAGCTACGCTATCAAGGACACGATGGCCAGACGCACCACACCGACTTTAACCACGGCATAGCCTGCAGCGTAATATCAGGTACTGACGTGTTCACGACTAAACCATGGTGAATCAATTCTCGTTCGCCCTCAGCATTACCGGCCCTATTCTTCTGTTACTGGTGCTTGGCTGGAGCATTCGACGAATGCACCTGGTTGACGACAGTTTTGTCACGCAAGCCAATGCACTAGTGTTCAACGTCGCGTTACCGGTCATGCTGTTTTTCGCCATCTCAGCAGGTTCGCTGAATCAGGCATTTAATCTGCCGCTGACGTTAATAGGACTGGGTGGCACTCTGGCGCTGGTGGGGCTGCTGTTGATTGTAGGCAGACTAATACCCGCCGATCAACGCGGTGTGTTCGTTCAGGGCTCGTATCGAGGCAACCTGGCCATCCTTGGTGTCGCCCTTGCAGTAGCGACCTACGGGGAATCAGTCCTGCCGCTTGTCGCCGTGTACATTGCAGTTGTCACAACTGTTTACAATATAGTAGCGGTATGGGTTCTTGATTCCTCGGGCGTCATACGAAAGCTCATCAGAAACCCCATACTTATTGGCATAGTTGCAGGCGTTGTCGTGTCGGCGTTGAATCTACCTGTACCCACTATGCTTCGCGACACTGGCGCTTACCTGACCGGCATGACTCTACCGCTGGCTCTGATCTGTATCGGCGCCACACTCGATTTCAGTAGCCTCTTGAGCCACGGACGATCCATAGCTCTGGCGGTCTTCTTCAAGTTGGTCATATCGCCGGTCTTGCTGGTTGGGCTGGGTCTGGCATTTGGTCTCGGCGACACACAACTGGGAGTGCTGTTCTTCATGGCCGCATCCCCTACGGCTACAGCCAGCTACATCATGGCCCGCCAGATGACATCACACGGTGCTTTAGCTGCAGAAATCGTTGCTGTCACCACCGCTCTGGGAGTAGTGAGTTACACCTTTGGCATTGCATGGCTACGCACTGTAGGTATCGTATAGGGGATCTAGCTGTGCGTTACTGATCAACCCACGTGAAAAGGTTTCGCGTCCAGGCCGAAAAGCCGGCTACGTTGACAGAACGTACGCGCCAAGCGTGCCTGTCTGAAGCAGGCAGTGATAGCGACATAGTAACGCTGCAAATACCGTCTTGGCAAACCTGTGACGGTTTGAGACCACGCTGCATGTGTCGATCTATATCGCTGTTTACAGCGTTGAATATGTGGATGTCGTAGGTTTCCGTGCTTGTCGTTGCCTCCCATGTAAATATCACTAAAGCTGCAGGACCCAGCTCAGCAGCTACCTCAGGACTGACGGGAACCGGCATGGGCGGTGGCGTGTCGTACCACGGCTGGGTTGCACAACTGCTGATCAGCAGTGAAACCAGGAACAATATGGCCAGATTAGTTGACTTGCGCTCCGAGAATGCAGAAAAAAGCCATTGTGTGTCTATCATAGAGTGCTACCAGGTTCTACTAAGTGCGAACAGACGTTCGTGGAAGACGTACAAACGCGGCCCGTCGGTTTCTCAGAAGCCGATAGTAAACGGAGCTAGCCAAACTTGCACCTGTTTGACTACCTGGCGACTATTTCTCGTATGTCAGAGACGGTAATTCCACGGATCAGAATGGCAACGCAATAACCCGGCCTTATCAGAAACCTAGAGAAAAAACCAGATCTTAAGTGACTTTTGTGCCAGCACTGGAACCCTCAGCTGACGACATCGTCGCGCCTTGATACACGCTCCACGTCTGACGATGGTCAAGTTTGCTCAATGAAGCCGATATATTTCGCATGCCCTGTTTTATTATACCGAATCATGAAACGTCGCCTGCGCTGTAATACCTGCTCGACCCATTTCCTCAAGACAAGCCTTTCCAGTCTGGTAGCCGCTACTGTGATAGCAGCTTGCAGTGCAAACACGCCAATGAACACCCGTACCGAACCAGACGCTGCGCTGTCGCCGTCACCAGCGACGTCGAACCCTATGACGGCACTCGCACCTGCCTCGGCTCTGCCGGACACCAACAGTCCCACGACACCCACGCCAACCACACTCTCAGAGATTCCTGTGGCGGAAAATTTACCCAGTGCCGGTGATGTGCAAACGGATACAGATGCTGATGCTGATGCTGACAACGGTACTGGTACTGGTACAAATACAGGCAACGAGACAGTGACGGACACCAACCCGGGCACATCAACTGACTCGGGCACGGCATCACCCGGCGCGCAGACCGACACAGACACAGCAGCACCTTCGACGCCTGCGAATTGCTCAGCCCCATCCGCTACCATGATGCAGCGTACCCTGACGCTCATAAACGAGGTCCGATCTGTTGCTCGCTTCTGCGGTTCAGTGTCTTTTGGCGTTGCAGATCCACTGTCCTGGAGCACAGAACTGGCATCTGCGGCCAAGAATCATTCCATTGACATGACACAACATAATTTCTTCAGCCATACCGGAAGTGATGGTAGTTCTATCGGGACTCGTGCCAGTGCCACGGGATACAACTGGCGCACAGTGGGTGAAAACATTGCCGCAGGACAAACAACAGCGGCGCAAACGATTGATAGCTGGGTTAGTAGCCCCGGACACTGCAGCAACCTGATGAATCCTGCATTCACTCAGGTTGCTGTCAGCTGTGTGGAAGATTCAGGCGCTGATTTCAGGTTCTACTGGACCAACGTTCTCGCTGCACCGCGGTGATAAGCGGGCAGCTTTCAGGTACCGCGGTTCCAGCAAGTCAATTTTTTCGATACTACAGGTCCTGGACAGACTGTCAGACAGTGCGACACTCAATGGCGAACCAGCCTATGAGATCTACTTTTTCACGCCTCTGCCACTACATGCGCGTGAAGAAAGTTGCATACTACATCAGGCGACGACACGAGAAAATGTAGGGACTCGCCACCCAATGATCTTTCTTAGTGACCAGCCATGATAATTTTTCTCACTGCCGTATTTTTCCTGTTCATTACGCCTGGCCCCGGCGTACTGTCTACCGCCGGGGTGGGGTCGGCGTTCGGGGCTCACGCGGGTTATCGCTACGTATTTGGCTTATTCATAGGAACCAACCTGGTCGCACTGGCTGTCGTTACCGGACTCGCCGCTTTGATACTGGCTCAACCTGCCCTACGAACTCTTCTGATGTACGCCTCTATTTCCTACTTGTGCTACCTGGCCGCAAGAATCGCACTGGCAGGCTCTAACATTGCTTTCGTAAAAGCAGCTCGAGCGCCAGGTATCAGAGATGCGCTCATGTTGCAGGCAATCAACCCGAAGGCCTATGTTGTCAATACAGCAATGTTCACGGGCTTTGAATTTGGTATACCACTGTGGCAGGAAACACTGTGGAAGTTTCTTCTTATCAATCTGATCTGGATTCCGATTCACTTGTTGTGGCTCGCTGCTGGCATTGGCCTGCAAAAAATGGCACTACCTGCTCGCGGGCAACGTGTTATCAACCTGTTCATGGCGCTATCGCTGCTAGTGGTGGTCTACCTCGCCGTTACCATGAGCTAAACACTCTTGCCACTGCTGACGATGAGCCCTGTCTACCATGACTGAAACCCCCACTAACGATGCATCAAGCTGGCAGACGCATACCGTGGAGGAGCGCTATGACAATCCGTGGATAAGCGTTTCACACAGAACTGTCACCGCGCCCACGGGAGCACCCGGTATTTACGGAGTGGTGCATTTCAAGAACATTGCCATTGGCGTGGTACCGATAGACCGGGAGGGGTATACCTGGCTAGTCGGGCAGGCACGCTACCCGTTGCAGCAGTATGGCTGGGAAATTCCTGAAGGTGGTGCACCTATCGGCGAATCGGCATTAGCGGCTGCAAAACGCGAGCTGCGCGAGGAAACCGGTATTACAGCCAAACGCTGGACCAGCCTGATGAAGCTGAACCTGTCCAACTCTGTAACCGATGAACAGGCAAGAGCCTTCATAGCGCAGGACCTGTCATTCGGAGATGTAGAACCTGACGGTACTGAAGTTTTACAGGTTCGACGTATTCCACTGGACGATGCTATCAACATGGCAATGGACGGTAGAATTACGGATGGCTTTGCCATGACGGCGCTGCTTAAAACAGGGCTGCTGCTGGACCGCGGTCTGTTGACTTTGTGAGGCGTTGCCTGGCTGATCAGCCCAGGATGTCATCCAGCGCATTTAACAACTGCTGCATGTCTTCTTCATCGGTGAAGTAGCCCGGGGACAATCGTATAGTTCCCCCATAGTCCACTGTACCGGCATCAACGTGAACCAGAGGCGCACATTGCAATCCTGCCCTGGCACAAACTTGATGGTCTGCATCCAGCTGATCTGCAATTTTCTGCGTTGGCATACCGTCAACTACAAAACTCAGGGTTGCCACTCGCGCATCAGCCCGCGCGTTGCCCAGGATCTGTACCGCTGCAAATTCTCTGAGTTTGTCTTCAATACGCTGGACATGCGCCAGCTCTGTGCGATGTATGTGCGCCTGCGCATGGCGACAAAGCTCTACATGAACTTGCAAGCCCGATGATCCCTGCGCTTGTTGCTGCAAGCCCAGTTCCCGGAACCATAACTGTGCGGCATGCAAGCCTGCAATGCCCGGTACCGAAACCGTGCCTGCTTCAAGGCGAAAGGGATATTCATCAGGCTGATAAGTAGACAGTGAGTTAACACCAGTACCGCCAAACCGCTGCGGAGCTAGATCAACACCTTCTGAAATTATCATCCCGCCGATACCCATCGGCCCGAACAGGCCCTTGTGCCCGGGAAACGTCAGTACGCTGATACCCAGCGCATCCATTTCTAAGGGTAGAACACCTGCGGTCTGTGCAGCATCCACTATCAAGGCAATGCCAGCCGTTCGCGCAATCTGTGCGATCTCGGCTAGCGGTTGAACAGTGCCTAGCACATTGGACGCATGATTTAATACGATGGCGCGAGTCTTGTCGGTAATGGCAGCTTGTATGTCTGCCGGATTGATATAGCCATCGCCGTCAGGACTGACATACGCGGCTCCCAGTTGCTCATCACGCTGCATGTGCCGTGCCGTACGCAGTACCGCGTTATGCTCCAGACGTGTAGTAACGATATGGTCACCAGAGCTCAATAATCCGCCTATGGCCTGATTCAATGCATCGGTGCCGTTCAGTGTAAACACGACACGCCCGGGGTCACCACTGAACCCGAAGAACTGCGCCAGCATGGATCGCGTAGCCGTAATCATCTGCTCGGTTTCCAGCGCCAGCAGACTACCACTGCGACCCGGATTTACACCGTGCGAGCGGAAGAAACTATCCATGAAGGCGTACACAGGCTCAGGCTTAGGCCAGGTAGTCGCGGCATTGTCGAAATACGCATGCTCTTTCATCGTCTAGGCAAGATCAGCGCTCTTCATCATCCAGTGAAATGTCCAGCCAATCACCCGTTACATCAAAGTCCTTGTCATAGCGATCTACATCGAGTGTATCGTCATAACGCAAGCCACCGTGTTCCAAAGGCTCACGCGTGTCTGACATCGCGGCACCCTCTTCAGATTTTGTCAGATCCAGAGTCTCATCATGCAAGCCGCTGCCTGCCTCAGACCCATCAACTAGGCCACCGAGATCTATATCTGTCTCATCCAGTGACATCGTGCTTGACGATAAGTCGAATCCACTTTCGCGCTCTTTACCCTCGCGCCGACCCAGTCTATCGAAAGTCTCTGAACTATTCGCCTCACGGGTCGGGACATACGGCACGAGAGCAACCGCTGCGCCGGTGGCCACACCTGCGCTTGCCGCACGAGTTGCATCCGGGCCAGACAACTCATGCCGCGGCGGACCCAACCAAGGCTTGCCTGGAACAGATCCGTAGGCGGGTGCACGTACAGAGTTCTCTCTTTTTCCCGGCTCATCTTCTTCCTCGGCAGCCTCTACCGACACCAGATTTATCTGTCGCAGCATGCTAACGGGCAAGGCCAGAAAGAATATCCAGAACAGCTCCCGTGTGACCAGGAAACGGGCTTCAGAAAAATTACTGATGAGATAGACCGTTACAAAGGCCAGGACAAACAGCACCCCCACCTGCTGGCGTTCATATTGGCAGTAAAAAATCTCTATCAGCTGTTGCGCGACCATCAGCAGCGCAATCATGGCCAGAGGCATACCCACTTCCGATGCTACTTGCAACAGCCCGTTGTGGGCATGAAATACCACCCAAGTGAAATCTGTCAGGCTTTGCTGGATCCAGATCGTTGCATCAGTAGGAAACCACAAAGAGCCATACCCAAAGCCTGTCAGCGGTCGTTCCAGAATCAGTTTCCACGTCTGTTTCCAGACCTCGCCTCGCCCGGTGAGGTCGTCTGTTCGACCAACCAGCTCGGCGGTATCTATATTGGCAATGGCTAATCCTGTTACACCGACGAATAGCACAGCCATAAAGGCCATGCGGATGAAGCCCAATTGGAAGCGGCTAGCGATAAACAGGTACAAAGACAAGGCACCGGCAACCAGCATGGCTAGCAGCGATGTCGCCGACTGACTAAATCCCAGCACCGCCAGGCACAATCCAGCCAGCAAAAAGCATCCTATTTTAAGATAGCTTCTACGCGTGGAGTCACTTAGCGTGACATACAGAAGTACACCTACCGCCGCCCAGAAACCCAGATCGTTCTTTGAGTTGAATACGCCCCGCCACACCTGCGTTCCCTCGTAGCTCTCAATGCCTATCTCCGGCACCCCGACGGCTGTTGCTACGCTGCCAATCATGAGAATGGCCAGCACCACAGCGAAAACCCTCAGTGTTGTCAGCAACGGAACCGAAAAGCCAATGTAAATAGCTACCAGGGTGCTGCCTACCAAGTGAATGGTGCGTTCGGAAGACACTTTCATGTCGATAGACCACGTAACGGACAACAGGGTACCCAAGATCAGCAGCACCAACAGAATACGATAGCGAACCAGCCAGGATATCCAGTTGATGCCGTGTGTGAACATCAGCCCCAGAAAGGCGCCCACGTACAGAAGCAACCACAGTGGCGTCAGCGCTCTCTCAAGCGGTCCGCCAGAATAGGCAATCAACGTGGGCACAACGCCCGTGCCCAGCAGGATCGTGGCAAGCAGGATTGACAGGGCAAGGATCGAGCCTCGGGTAGGCGCCGTTGGCTGAGTGTAGGTTGCTACGCGCATGTCACATCAGACCTGAACGTATATCGCCAGAAATATAAACCGGTTTTCATAGACGCATGATAGCCGCTGGCCTGTCGAGATGCTTGAACAGATGGACGATGTGCGGGACGGGCGTCTCACTTTGATCGTCTACGCTGAGCGCCACATCACGCTCAGCAGACGACCCGGCATATTCTACACTGTAGCCACTTGCCATCAGAAAAACTCTCCATCGCCACTATATTGCCATTCAGTGCCATCTCACCTCAGGGTGTTCGTCGTACAAGAACGTGCTTGAAGGTATCTGGCACGCGACAACGGTTCCACCGAGGCTCACTTCTGACATGAAATTCACCGTGCTATTGGCCACCAGTCTGCTCGCCATCCTAGTAATCGGCAGTGCGTGCTCTGGACTGAAACCGATCAATGTACTCAACGCTGTCACACCTGATGTGGGTTATACGGTGCAGGAAGACATCCGGTACGGCGCTGAAAACCGTCAGACCATGGACCTGTACCGGCCGGATTCGTCAGAATCCGGTCAGGTGGTGGTCTTCGTCTACGGCGGTGCGTGGCGAAAGGGTGAGAAAAGCGAATACAAGTTTGTCGCACAGGCTCTGGCCAGCGAGGGACACACCGTGTTGATTCCGGACTATCGTCTGTATCCGGAGGTCAGATTTCCCGACTTCGTCACCGACGTTGCGATGGCCATCACAGCGTTGGATGAACTCGACATCGACTCAGTTGGCAATAAACGTGACGTTGTGATCATGGGCCATTCGTCTGGCGCGCACACAGCTGCGATGATTGCCAGCGATCCGGCCTTTCTGGAGGCTGCGAGCGCAGGCTTTACGGTATCGGCGTTAATCGGTATTGCCGGCCCATACGACCTACCCATGACTAATCCAGAGGTCACCGATGTATTCGCAAACATTGCGGATCACGACACGGTCAAACCGGTGCGTCTGGTAACCGCGGAACATCCGCGCACACTGCTGATTCACGGCGCCGATGACAAACGGGTGAAACCTGCGCACACGGAGCGCTACTTCCGTGCTCTGAAAGCTAATGGCGTAGCTGTTGAGATGGTGATGCTAGAGGGGACCGGCCACGCCAAATCCATTGCAGGTCTGGCCGCACCGCTGGACAAGTTCAATCCCATCAAGGAAACGATTCAGGCATTTCTTGAGCAGTGACGAAGATTGACCCGACATGGACGGCGTAAATTGACGAAGGCTGTGAAATAGTAGACTTATCCGCGGCGTACATCCGTCTTGACTACTCAAACAGCCAGTATTCCTGCGGATCTTCAGAGTCCGTATAGGTGAGCAACACACCCACACCAGGGAACAGTCTGACGGACTCGCATTTACGTGTCAGCTCAGTCTCACTCACCGTTCCGGTACGGCAATAGGATCCACCGTCCCAAACCCAGTCAAGAATCATGGGAACAGTATCACCACCGTCACGAGTGACCGATCCAGTGGCAGTGCCATCGTCGTTGAATACCAGTGAAGCGTCAATGTTGTCGTTTAAAAGTGACAACTGCTTACCGACAATATTCGCCCGAAATTCTGATTCGGTTTCAACAAACGAATTGGAGCTTGGCGCAGCGAATTGCGTGGGCAACGTATTGTTGGTTTTAGGTGCTGCGCAACTGCTCAAGACCAGTGCGATCAGGATGACGTGTAGTGGGCAGATTCTCCTTGATATATTTTTCCTGATTGCACCAACTTGTCCCTTGTTCATTAGCTTGTTTTCTCGCCGGTGATGAAGATCGTTTATTCGCACCAAAATTGGCACTGTAGCCAAGTCACAGATTACAACCAGATACACCTTGTCGCATCACCCGTTTGGGTGATAGAGGATGGGCAAAATGACAGCCATTCAATTTTCTGTTTTGTCGAAACGTCTTTGACGCGAATGAAAATGTATAGTCAAACGACGTTAAAGGTACGAGAGGGCTGATCCCAGCTAACTTTTGCTAGTGTCCGTGCGCTCACAATCCCTTTCGTACAAGGCTACGCTCAGAGCCCATTCGACGCAGGCGCTTGCCGATACGACAGCCCTTCTGCCAAATTCTTTTCAGTAACGTCTTGAGTGCCCTCAAGATCTGCGATGGTCCGTGCCACTCGCACTAGCCTATGCTGCGCACGTATGGACAAACTCAACGTGTCACTAGCCTTTTTCAATAGTTTTCGTGCACGCCCGTTCAGTGCGGAATACTCTCTGATGCCTGCAGCATCCAGCGTGGCATTAGTACAACCTTGTCGCGCAATCTGGTGATCACGTGCCTGCATGACGCGTAGCCTTATGACATGGCTTGATTCGTTAGTGGCATTGCTGCGCAGCACACCTTCTGAATGTACCTCACGCTCAAGCCTGATATGCAAGTCCATGCGATCGAGGAACGGGCCCGACACCCGCGAGCGATAGCGAATGATCTGATCAGCGCCACATCGACACTGTATTTTCGGATCAGCGTAGTAGCCGCAGGGGCACGGATTCATCGCTGCCACCAGCTGAAACCGTGAGGGGAATTCTGCCTGACGTGCGGCTCTGGTCACAGTGATACAACCTGTCTCCATTGGCTCTCGCAATACATCCAGCACAGCACGTGAGAACTCGGGAAGTTCATCCAGAAACAACACACCGTTATGTGCTAAGGATATTTCACCGGGCATAGGGTGAGCGCCGCCGCCCACCAATGCAATACCAGAGGCCGTATGGTGTGGTGCACGAAACGGCCTTATACCCCAAGTGGTGTGGTTGAATCCGTTATGACTGATAGACAGAACCGAGGCGGTTTCCATCGCCTCCGTTTCCAGCATGGGTGGCTGTATGGTGGGCAGGCAACTGGCCAGCATGGATTTACCCGTGCCCGGCGGCCCAACCATCAGCATATTGTGCGAACCGGCTGCGGCAACCTCCAGAGCACGACGTGCTGTGTATTGGCCGAATACATCTGCCATATCAATACTGGCAGATCGTATCTGAGGCTCTTCAGGCGTATCAATCCGAGCGTTCGCAACAGTACCTTCGCAGAGACAGTTCACCACGCTCTGACTGGCACCATGCTTCACCGCTCCCTGATCCAACCGTGTCAGAGGAACTTTCTTGCGCAACCGAAGCTCAGCCACAGCCTGGAAAAGATCATCAGCTGCATAAACTTGAGTGCGGGAACTGCGTGATGCTTCAGCAACATTGGCAGTCGGTATATAGAGCGCCTGCGAAGATCCTGCGAATGCATAAGCGGTTGGCAGAATGCCACTGACTGAGCGAAGAATACCGGTTAGCCCAAGCTCGCCCAGCACAATCAGATCGTTTAGCGAGTTTTCCGGTAGCTGACCATTAGCCAGTAAAATACCTAACGCAATCGGGAAATCAAATCGCCCACCGCGCTTGGGTAAATCGGCAGGAGCCAGATTCACAATAATCTTCTGTTGCGGGTAGGTCAGGTTGGCGTGATGGATAGCCGCCTTGACCCGATCCTTGCTCTCACGCACCGCAGACTCAGGCAAACCGACAATGGACATACCGGGCAGCCCCCCACCCAGATGAACTTCAACGGTAACCGGTAATGCCTGAACACCCGACAAGGTGCAGGAATGCACAGTGGCAAACGACATGGGAACCTCCGTGTTCCATAGATCTTAAAAAGTCTGAGCGCAGGCGTGAACATTGGGCCCACACTGCATCCAAACACTCTATCACCACTGATCCATCAGCCGCCTGGAAAGACAGCCAACACTGATAATACAATCAGCTATTCTGGCCTGCTACCGATAACAGATCACCCCTGCGCTTGGTGTGCCACAACACCGACACAATAATGACAGCCCCCACAATATTATAAGTCCACACCAGCGGGTAGAAGCAGCCGATCAGTCCCACCACCAGCAAGGGATAATGCCACCAGGACAACGGCCCTTCGGCATAGCGCTGTATCAGAGAATTTGAGGCATAAATACCAAACAATGCAAAGCCACCAATCCTGAGTAGATCGGGTAGAGGTGCACCAATCATGGGGGTATAAGCAAACATCAACGGCACGATGTACAGGCCTTTGGCAATTTTCCAGGCTTCAACGCCTGTCGCCATCGGCTTTGATCCGGCGATACCGGCAGCCGTAAACGCGGCCAGACAAACGGGTGGTGTCACGTTGCTATCCTGACTTAGCCAGAAAACAATCAGGTGCGCTGTTAGCAAGTAGGCTGTCATCTGAACGGGGTCTACCAGCATGGGGCGTAATGCTACGGCAATGTCAAACGGGATGGTGCTCAGTAAATCTCTCGCCTCTCCCACACTGATACCGGCCATCACCTTCGCCGGCAACTCCGGATCAATGAGCATGAACATGGCGCTCACCCCCGGATCTGTTATACCCGCCACCAGCTGTTCAACGATGACACCATCAGCCAGCATGCCTGCCAGCGCAGGTGCCGAGAGAATGGACAGAACAATATAGGCTGCCGTTACCGGAAGTCCCATACCCAGTACCAGTGAGGCTATAGCTACCAATGCCAGCGCTATCAGCAATGACCCCTGAGACCATTGGGCAATCATCAATGCAAACGTGTTTGCCAGACCCGAGGTGGTGACCGCATTGTTGATCAGTCCTACAGCCACAAGCAGAATAGCGGTCATGACTGACGTACTAACGCCCAGCGTCAACGCTCGCAGGATATTTTTGGGGCCCATCTTGTTAGGTGTTATCCAGCTCACCACAATCAGCGTGGCAATGGCGGCTGATGCTGCATAGCTCGGGGTTTTCCCGGATACCAGCATGTAGGTCATGAGCGATAAAGGCAGCACAAAATTAAGTAGCCCTGCGAGCATCTTGCCACGATCAATCGCCGTGACTTGCTCTGTACCAATGTGGTACTTCATGGCTTCTATGCGCACGATAAAAGCGACAGACATAAAATACAACAAGGCCGGCACAATCGAAACAGCCACAATAGTGCTGTAGGGAATACCTGTATAACTGGCCATGACGAACGCACCTGCACCCATGATTGGGGGCATCAGTTGCCCACCCGTGGATGAAGCTGCTTCTACCCCTGCAGCGAACTGTGGCCTGAACCCGTTCGACTTCATCAGCGGGATGGTTATCACACCGGTTGACGCGGTATTGGCAATAGCCGACCCGGATATGGTGCCCGTTAAGGCGGACGAGATAACAGCAACAAACGCGGCACCGCCGCGAAATCGGCCAGCGACCACCTTGGATATTTCAATCACGAACTCAGACGCACCCGATACTACAAGGAATGCGCCGAAGATCATAAACAGAGTAATGTTAGAGGATGAGATGCTGGCTATGATGCCGAACATACCTTCGTCGTTATAGAGCGATCGAAACAGCACGTCATCCAGTGGCAGGCTTGCAGTACGAAACGTTCCCGGCATCATTTTGCCCAGAAACAGAATGTACGATAACGAGGTTATGACCAGTATCGGTATGACCCATCCGGTAAGCCTGCGGGTCAGCTCGATGACACCCAGAATCACGATAAAACCGGCTAACCAGTCAAGCAGACCAAACTGCCAGGGTAATCCGGTCTCCGCCAATGTACGTTGGTAAATGCCGTTCTCAGCCTGTGCAATCCAAAGCGTCGACGTTGCGATGGCAATGCCGAACAAGCCGTTAGCTATTACCGACAGGCGTGACTGCCGACCACGATCAATAGTACGGGTGGTAATGGCTGCCAGGAATGCAAAGCCTGCAAAATGAATCGCGTTTTGCCACAACCCCGATTCATTGATAAAGAGGTTGGTAGCGACGTGCCATATGGCAAACGCTGCTATGAACAACACACCCAGAGCCCAGGGCAAAGGATTGGCTATCGCATGATCCAGTGAATATAACCGCTCCTTGATGGATGTCGGATCGGCTACTGGTTCAGCAATTTCAGCTGCTGGAGACTGTTTTGGCGTATTCATTATCAATGCAGCAAACTCACTCAACCGCAAACTCGATTGAGTGAGAGGCTAGCTTGAGTCTTTATTCAGCAATCAGGCGTGCAGGTATTTCGAGACCTACTTCCTGATAGTAGCGAGCAGCGCCTGGGTGCAAAGGAACTGGCAGCCCTGCCATGGCAGCTTCAACGCTCATCGCTTTGGTGGCCGGATGGATCGCTTGCAGGAACGCCAGGTTTTCGTACAGTGTCTTGGTCAGCAAGTACACATGATTCTCGTCAACATCACCATTGACAGCCAGGAAGTTTGGCTGGGCGATGGTCGTTACCGCTTCACTCTGACCGGGGTATGTACCCGCCTCAATGGTGTAAGGCGTCCACAAGTTACGACCACCATCCATTTTCGCCGCTTCTTCTTCAGTCACTGACAACAAGGTGAACTTGCCTTCGTTGGTTGACATCAACTTGGTGATAGCGCTGGTAGGCGGTCCAGATGGAATGCCAGCGGCCATTGCCTGACCATTGGACATGGCGTCTACCGATGGGCCGTAGCCTGCATAGACAAACTCAAAGTCGTTTTCAAAATCAACACCCAGACCCGTCATTAGCACCTGATTGGAACCCAGCGTGCCAGAGTTCTCTTTACCCATGGCAACAGTTTTGCCCTTGGCAGCCATCATGTCGCTGACCGTACCGCCAGAGACCAGCTCGTTAGCCAGAATGAATTGCTCAACGTTCTGCCACAACATGGATACCGATCGCATGTTTGTCTGGGGTTCGGATACCGGGCCGGTGCCCGTGGCGGCGTAAGAACCATAGAGCCCTTGCAGAATGGCGAATTGAGCAGTGCCTGCAGCCAGTGCCTGGACGTTAGCGCCAGAGCCTGCGGAATTCACGGCAGTCAGGCTGAACTTCTCCGACGGTAACAGTTTGACTTTGGACAGTGTGGCTATCGCTGTGCCCACCGGATGGTAGGTGCCACCGGTCGATGCTGTATTCAGTACGTAGTCGTTGTCTTGTGCATGAGCCAGAGTGAGGCTTGTACTAATAGCCACAACCGCGGCAAGCGCTGTGGTTTTAAAAATCTGTTTCATCAGGTTCTCCAGGTGGTTTATGAGCACTGTCGGCTCGTGGGGCTAGTCTCCAACCTGCGAGGGCAATATGCAACCTTACGTAACTGTTTGTTCTATATTGGGTTTCGTAACTCCCGGCACTCAATCCAAAACGATAGCAGCGGTAAACCGGCGAAAATCTGCTGAAAATTCCACATCAGACTTGTGCCTGAGCGTTAATGCCATCTCGCAAGAGCTATCCAGCGGGTTGCGAATCTATCCTTCAGCCAGTGGCACCGAATTAAATCTCAGTCATGGGTTTGCCTGTTAATTCCCAGACGCCTCATTTTGTCATTCAGCGTGCGTCTGTTGATCTGCAGAGCTGCAATCACCTGCCCCATATGGCCATCATGTTTTGAAAGGCTTTGCTCAATCAACAGCTTTTCGTACGCGAGCACACGTTGGCGAAACGGGATACGGTCATCACCGACGGCCACCACCAGCGTCTGCGGATTGATCGCGCCCACATAGCGATCGCGAAGTGTTTGTAATCTTGCCAGCAACATTTCTGGCTCAACGGGTTTTTCGAGAAAATCCACAGCGCCCAGTCGCATCGCCGCTACGACGTCCGCAACCGTGGCAAAACCTGAGAAAAATACGATGGGTAACAGTGGGCGAAGCACTCGCGCCTGCGCAGCGAAATCAAGACCACTGCTACCCGGCATTCTCAGATCAGTAACGATGGCATCGATCGATTCTGTCTTCAGACGTTCCAGAGCGGCAGTCATGGAATCTGCCAAAACCACTTGAATATCGTGCAGGCGTAGAAACCTGGCATTAGCGCCCAACACGTCCAGATCATCGTCAACCAGCAAAATGGTGAACGATAGAATTTCAGGACTGGATTCTATAATGATCGCTCAGACCTCAGTGACTGCAAAGGGCAGTTCTAGCATGAAACGGCTTCCCTCTTCGCACGGTTCATAGCTGAGTTGACCGCCATGATCTTCTGCTATCTGACGCGCAATTGTCAATCCCAGACCGAGCCCGTCGTGCTGTCCTCGAGTTGTCGCAAATGGCTGGAATAACGATTCTGCGGCCAACTCCGATACGCCCTCACCATTGTCGGCCACCGCCAGCAAAACCAATTGCCGTACAGATGTTCCGGTTTGCCTCTGCAGCGATAACTCTATTCGCGGATTATCGGTTTTCCGAACAGCGTCAAAAGCGTTGTATAGCAGGTTCAACAACGCCTGCTGGATCAATACCTCGTCTCCCAGAACAATAAAGTGGCTACCCTCAATCTGCACAGTCAGTTTTTTCGACACCGCCGGACGTTCACGCTGCACCGTGCCAAGGACTTCGGTAACCACTTTCTCAATATCAATAACGTGAAACTGTGAGTCATGCTTTCTGGCCAGACTGCGCAGACTACTGATCACCCGACCAATTCGTTTGGTGGTTCGGTCGCTGTCCACAACAATCTGACTGATCTCTGCCTGGTCAGCTCCCGGCCGATCAATCATGGTTCGAAGAGAAGCCAGGTTCAATCGCAAACTGGCTAGTGGCTGATTGATCTCATGATTGATTGCGGCAGACAATCGACCAATCATGGCAAAGTTGGACTCTGATATCAGACGCTGCTGGGCTTGCTGAAGCTCTTGTGTACGACGACTCACCTTCTCTTCCAGTTCCAGAGAATTGCGTTGTTCTGCTCGCACCAGTCGTCGTTGCTGCTGGTACAGTCGCAACAACAAAAACGCTATCACGGCCACTGAAGCCACAGTGACTATCATTAGTCCTGCCTTGCGGTGTATTTCCCGTTCGGCAACCAGACTCATCAATTGCCAAGGTTCAGTGACAAGAGGCTCACTGAATATCAGAAATACTTCCCGCCCGTCGTCTTTTTCCACAACGCGCTTATCTGTATGCGTCTCAATGGACTGCAACTGACGAGGTCTTAGCTCGTAACGACGTTCCGTGTCCAGCTGCCGAATCTGGTTATCGGTGAGCGGTGTCGTGGGCGTATACAACAAGTCCGTTCGAGTAGATAAAATGACTCCGCCAAATTCGTCACTGACCAGCGACTCGTAGGGTAGCTGCGACCAGGCTTCAACAAGCACATCAAGCGCAATTTTAGCAACTACAACGCCGAGTACCTTATCGTCTGTCATGACCGGTTCAGCAATGAAGTAGCCCGGTATACCCGTAGTAACACCGACAGCAAAAAACGTTGCGCTCTGACCTTTCACGGCTTGCTTGAAATAGGGACGAAAGGAGTAACTGATGCCGACGAAGCTCACCGAATCTGACCAGTTGCTGGATGCCACAGTCAGACCGTCAGCATCCAGTACGAAGGCAAAGTCCAGTCCGCTGGCTTGCTGTGTACGAGCCAGACGGCGATTGGCCGCGAGTAAAGTTGATACTGTCGGACGTGCCAGAGCCTGGCGAATCTCGACATCTTCGGATAGCAGTCTGGGCACGTAAGAAAACTGATTAAGCTGTCGATCGAGCTCTGAAAGCTGTACGCGCTGCAAACGTTGCTGCGTGTCTGTGACCGAGCCCAGCGTGTAAGCGGTACAAAGCTTCCAGAGAACGCCAAGGGCCAGCAGGACGATCAACACAAATAGCGCCGTTCGTTGTGGAGTCGACTTCATTGAAAGGTTCATGACCCAGCCCTGTAGTGCGACGCTCCGCTATCGTTCACCGCCCTTCCGAACCCTGCATCTTAGCTTGCGCTGTCTGGCTCACCACCCGGCTCAGGTGCCCCCTCCAGATCCCGAATCCGCTCTTCCAGTTGTTTGAGTTGCTTGCGCGTGTTTTTCAGCACTTCAGCCTGCACATCGAACTCCTCTCTGGTCACCAAATCCAGACGGCCTAAAGCACTTTGAAGGGTAGCCCGGGCATTGCGCTCGAAATCATCTTTGGCATCAGCAACGCCGGGAGGCAGCATTTTCCCAAGGGTTTTGGACAGGTCATCAAAGACTCGTGCATCAATCATTTTGTACTCCGGATGGGGGGTTAGGAAGAGCCAGCGACACAGGTCGGCTGTTCGCTCAAGCTTACGACAAAAGTCGCTGGTTGGAATCACCACATCTCTGAGCACCGAACGCACCACTATAGAGCGCACCACCGGCATCGCCGCTCTATGATAGTGCATTCGTAATGCCAGAAAATCAGATTAATTCCTTCAGGTTGTTGTTATTTAACACAAATTGTAACTGGCACGCATGATGTAACTCCCTTGCACATCCAGATACCATCACCAGGAAATATGTCATGAAGCTAGTAACGGCAATTATCAAACCCTTCAAGCTCGAGGAGGTGCGAGAAGCGCTTTCAGTTATCGGGGTGCAGGGCATGACAGTGACCGAAGTCAAGGGATTCGGGCGACAGAAAGGCCACACCGAACTTTACCGTGGAGCCGAATACGTGGTCGATTTCATTCCCAAGACAAAAATTGAAATCGGTATCGACGAAGGTCAGCTTGATGCAGTTATTGAGGCAATAACGGGCGCTGCAGGTTCTGGAAAGATCGGAGACGGAAAAATATTTGTCACCAGCCTGGAACGCGCTATCCGAATCAGAACTAACGAATCCGGACCTACTGCGCTTTAGACGCAGCCCGCCGAACGATTGCTGATCACATAACAATATACCGAGAAAACTGACAATGGAACAACTTGCAGACCTGAGCTACGCGCTCGATACCTTTTACTTTTTGATGTCCGGCGCACTGGTCATGTGGATGGCCGCCGGATTTGCCATGCTCGAGGCGGGCATGGTACGCGCCAAGAACACGGCCGAAATACTCACCAAAAATATTGCACTGTACGCGCTAGCCTGCATCATGTTCATGCTGGTGGGCTACAACATCATGTATCCCAGTGCGCCGATAAGCCAGTACATTCCCAACCTGAGTTTTTTACTGGGTGCCGAAAATGATGCGGCCACTTTTACGGCCGGTGGTGAGGATGCACCGTATTACTCGGCGCGCTCTGACTTCTTTTTTCAGGTGGTGTTTGTTGCCGCTGGCATGTCTATCGTTTCCGGCGCCGTCGCAGAGCGCATGAAGCTATGGGCGTTTCTGCTGTTCGCCGCCGTATTCACCTCCGTGATCTACCCCGTGCAGGGATTCTGGAAATGGGGCGGTGGCTGGTTGAATGATGCCAACTTTCAGGATTTCGCAGGCTCGGGTGTTGTACACATGTGTGGTGCCAGTGCGGCGCTTGCAGGCGTATTGCTGTTGGGTGCACGAAAAGGCAAATACGGTGCGAATGGTTCAGTAAACCCGATACCCGGTGCTAACATGCCGTTAGCAACGCTTGGCGCATTTATCCTCTGGATGGGCTGGTTTGGATTTAACGGCGGTTCGCAGCTTAAAATTTCCAACTTTGACGATGCCAATGCGGTAGCCAGTATTTTCGTCAACACCAACATGGCTGCTGCAGGCGGCGTCATCGCAGCCTTGCTAACCGTGCGAATGATCTGGGGAAAGGCTGATTTGACCATGGCCTTGAACGGCGCCCTTGCAGGCCTGGTGGCGATTACCGCTGAACCACTCACTCCTGGCCCGCTCGCAGCTACGCTGATTGGTGCAGCCGGCGGCATTCTGGTAGTTTTCTCTATCATCACGCTCGACAGAATGAAGATCGACGATCCGGTCGGTGCCATTTCGGTCCACGGTGTGGTGGGCATGATGGGTCTGATGGCAGTACCGCTCACTAACCCTGACGCCACCTTCATCGCTCAGGCAACTGGGCTAGTCGCCATTTTTGCCTGGACGTTTGTAGCCAGCCTGGTGGTCTGGAGCGTTATCAAGATGATTCTGGGACTACGAGTGACTGAAGAAGAGGAATACGAAGGTGTGGATATTTCTGAATGCGGCATTGAAGCCTACCCTGAGTTCTCGCAACGTAGCTAGAACAGCTCTCACGATGAGACAATAATAAAAAAGGCGCCAGAGATTGGCGCCTTTTTTGTTCCCCGGATAATGCAAGCGTACAACGGTGCCAATACTGGGATTCGCATTGACGAATAACGCAGAGTCAGGCCCCTAGGCCAGGTAAGGCTGCGCCGCCTTCTCCGAGCGCTGGAATACCGGCTGCCCTTCTGAGGATTCATCAGGTGCGTACTGGTAACCGAGTTCCTTGAAGCTCAACACGGCATCTTCGCCTTTTGCCCGACTTGTTATTAGGTGCCTTGCCATAGCGCCTCGCGCTTTCTTGGCGAAAAAGCTGATGATTTTATAGTCACCATTCTTTTCATCCTTGAATACAGGCGACAACAGAGAGCCCGATAACTGCTTGGGTTTCACCGATTTAAAATATTCATTAGAGGCCAGATTGACCACCCACTGCTGATTCAATGCCGCAAGGTCTTCGTTGAGGTGATCGGTTAGTTGTGAACCCCAGAAATCGTAAAGACTCTTGCCACGCCGCGTTTTTACCAAGGTGCCCATCTCCAGGCGATAGGCCTGTATCAGATCCAGTGGGCGCAAGATTCCATACAATCCAGACAAGATGCGCAAATGCTTCTGTGCATACGCAAGATCAGGTTTCTTCAGGGTGTCCGCATCCAGCCCAACGTACACATCACCTCTGAATGCCTGAATCGCCGGCCGTGCGTTATCGCTATCAAACGGTAGCTGCCAGTCGTCGAAGCGCTTTACATTGAGCTCAGCCAGCGACTCACTGATTTTCATCATCTCGCCAAGCTTGCCTTTTCGATAGCGGCGCATGGTACGAACCAGCTTTTCTGACTCTTCGAGAAAGCCAGGTTGTGTAGGTTCAGGAGAACGCACCGGCGTCTCCATATCCAGTGTTTTCGCCGGTGAGATAAGAATCAACATATGCGGATATCAGTAAGTAGTCTGTAAACGAAAAAAGAGACAATCAGGGTGTCGATACACCCACGATATTCAATGCGCCCATCAACCATTGAGCGCTGTTACGCAGTGCTGCAAATATTGGCACACCGGCGTAACTGAGTATCACCAGACCCAGTACAGCAAAGCTGCCATATCGCTGGTTAAGATCTCTGTACACCCTCGATACAGAGCGTGGCAAGAAGTAAGGCAATATGTAATGCCCATCCAGCGGCCCTATGGGTATCAGATTGAACAGCATCAGCAACAGGTTGATATACGTGAACCAGTAAAAAAAGGTAACGAATCCCTCACTGAAAGCAAACGAGAAACCATTCGCGGCTGCCAGAGCAAAAGTATTGATGGCCAAAAAGGCGAGAATCAGATTCGCCAGCGGCCCTGCCGCAGCAATAACCAGCGTTGCCCAGAATGAATTGAAATTGGCAGGGTTGGTGGGAACGGGCTTGGCCCAGCCGAAGCCAATCAGAATAATCATGACAAGGCCCACCGGATCGATATGCGCAATCGGGTTCAGCGTCAATCGTCCCAATTTTTCAGCCGTGTCATCACCGTACAATTTTGCTGACCATGCGTGTCCGAATTCATGACAGGCTAGCGATATGATGATGGTGAACAGTAACGCTGCGAACGTCAGCCACTGTCCGTCGATCAGAAGCACAATCATCAGTCGGCTCGCTGAAATTCGGCGTTAAGTTCAATAAAGACTTCGTCGGCAATCAGTGCTGCAAATCCATCAACACCGAAGTCTGAACGAAGAAACGAGCCCGTTGCTGCATAGCCCAACGTATATTTTCCCGTTAACAGGTTATCCGCACCACCCTTGAAGGTGGCATCCAGCTGCATAGGCAAAGTAATACCTCGCATTGTGAAATTCCCGGTAATGAGAAAATCGTTGTCACCCCCCGCCACCACGGATTGAGTCTCGAATGTTGCTTCGGGGAACTGGGCTGCATCAAACCAGTCCGTACCTACCAGTCGACTCTCCAGATCCTCATTGTTCAGGTCTATGCTGGACACAACTACGACACCGTCAAGGCGCATTGCCGCAATGTTCTCCGGATCGAAATCAAGCGTTGCCTGAACTGTATTGAAGCGTCCGACCACGGTCGATAAACCGAGATGTTCGATTCGAAAGTGAACGTAGGCATGTTCCGGATCGAGTACGTAGTCACCTGATCTCAGCTCACTCAAGGTCTGAGTGTAGTTTGGCCGGACAAGCCCTGCACAACCCGCCAACAGCGTGCTCAGCGCCAGAACGCTACAGACAAACAGGGCTCGCCGTAGCCCGGATGCAGACCCAATCATACGCAAATTGTGATTTTCGAACACTGAAGATATCTCCTTTAAGGGTCGCTGACAGTAGAAATGTCGCCACCTATCGGCAAGCATCTGTCCACGCAAGCGCAAACCCGATGGTACAGGCAGAGCCGAGTCACCGCGCCTATACGCACGACCGTGGTGCCAATGTGCTCTGGAACACGTTCGTCGCACGCCGTTCTGGCAGCGAGGGCCCAAACGGCGCTAAACTTGGACCCTGACCACCAAGGCGCTTTGCCTGAACTCCAATGACTGAAGAATCTTGCCTGAATCACGAATTTGCCCAATCGATGGTTTTCCCGCTAACCGCTATCCGCGCCAGCACCGTGCTGTCGCTAGTCGTATTTTTCGTAACGTCCAGTCCGGCAATGGCTGATGCTTACAGCGAGCTCTCCGCGACGGACAAATCCTACATTGATACGCAATGTCTGCCGATTCAGTACCAAGAGGGCGCAGCCGCCTTCCGACGATGTGTTATTGAACAAACAGATTCCTTGTCGGTGGTCGACACTCCCACTCAGACACCGCTGAGTTTCGACGAACAGTTTGCGGTTCAGCAGTTCTGCCAAAGGTTGGGGAACCCCGGCAGTGAGGCCTATGAAAGCTGCGCCAACGATCAGAAGAATTCCTTGCAAGGCGTACCTGAGACGGATTTTTCACCAGTTGCTGACGATGAAATTTACGCGCTACAGCAAAATTGCTATTCCATTCAGACCAGTGCAGGCGTGAGGGCTTACCGAGAGTGCGTAAATTCGGGCCTGGCGGCGCTGGCAGATATACCCCGGCCAGATCTGAGCACGTTAACATTACTCGATAAAAACGCCCTGCAACTACGATGTTCTGCTAGTCATGACGAGGCAGCGTCTTATCGCTCTTGCTTGCTGGAGGCCATGGGCGGCGCTATAGCGCCTGCCACCGTGCCGAATGCAGACGACGCGACTGACGTAACATCAGCGCCCGACGCCGGATCGGCCGACACCCAGGGCGCACCGCTCAGCGCCGCCGAAACAGCACCGACAGCCCCACCGCTTGCGGACACGACAGTCACCGACATCGCATCACTGGAGCCGGCGCAAGTACCAGTAACTGCTGTCGAGTCGGCGACAGACACGCCGCCGGGAGTCGATGCACCGACGAGTCTGCCTGTTGAACAGCCGTTACCGGTCAGTGCCATAGCCTCCAGTGAACCCATTGATACGAGTGTCGACCAACTCATCCCGGTAGCCGATAATCAGGCAGTTGCGCTGGAATCATCGACAGTCGCTGATGATGCGATGGAAGGATCAGACTCAGGCTCAATTCTTGACAAAGCGCACAATGCAGGAAGCACAATGTTGGCTCAGCTGCACACCAGTATCAGTGGCATGTCGGAAATGGGCCGACTGATCCTGCTGGCAGCGCTTGCCCTGCCTCTTGGTCTGGTCGGTTTTCGCTTACTGGTACGTGAACTACCAACGCAAACCCCGTACAAGCCGACGCCCCACCCCAACCCGTTGATTAACCGGGTAAGCACCTCTCAGCAAAGGCGTGATCACGACGTAGACTATGACAGCATGGCGTCGGGCCTGAATACTCCAGGCTACGCCGAACAGGTAGACGAGCTGTTCGCAGCAAACACCCCCACACGCCCGGCTGAGCCAGATGTTGCGCCGGAGCCTGTGACAGTCAGCCACCGTCCAGACACCGTGGCACCTGATCGTGGACGCATTTCTGTATGGCTGATTGAGCAAGAACCGGCACAGCAGTTATCGCTGGCGATAGAGTTCATGATTTACTGGACGGCCTACGCAGATGAGCGATACGAACCTGAATTAAAGCAGACGATATTTGCCCTTCAGAACCCGAATCAGCATGAGCTGATCAAGCGCTGGGTGCTAAAGCAGGATACTCAAGCCTTTGCTGACATAACATTCTGGCTACAATCACGCACCTCAGCGGATCAGCGAGAGCAAATTCTCAATCTGCTGATGGCACTGCTGGTCAACGAAAATGCAATGACACCCACGCAAAACACACTACTCCGATTCTTAGGTGACGCGTTTGGGGTCGGCAATGAGAAACTGGAAGCTTTGTATACTGAAGCCTATGGAAACCCCATGCCTGAGCTACCCAGAACGGACAAGCCGCTCTGGTGGAAGCAGCAGGCAGCAGACAATATCAAGCGTTGGGATGCGCGAACCGTATCGAGGCATAGCAACGATCTTCAATTTCGCGTAAGGCTCGGACTACCCCTGACTGGCGAGCTTGAACAGCAACAGATTCTGAACCATTTCCGGCGGGCGACCGATCGATGCGATCCGCAGAAACTGGACTTGCTGACTAACCGTGAGCACATCATGGTGGACAGGCATCTGGAAAAATTCGAGCTGGCCAAAAACGGCCTGATGGAGGCTTTTGTATGAAGAATTACTTAAGGCGTCTCGGCTTGCCACGCTACGCTGAACCACCCGTAGTGGAAGCAGCACTGGAGCGTGCGCTCAGCGGGGCGCAGGACAACCGGTCTCTCAAAGATGCCAAGGCCGTGCTGTCCGACCCGCTGACTCGCACCTACTACGAACGAACTCACTTGCAGTACGATGCCATCAGCACAGCGTTGGCCTGTCTGGATTCGCCCGAAGCACAAGATACTCACCGCTGGAAGGAGCGCCTAGCGCCATTTGCCCCTGAAGACTTCGAATCACTAACGTAAACGACGCATCAGGCTAATAGCCTGTCGCTAGTTGTTATACGCGATAGGCTCGTGCGACTTGCACCGGTTCTCCTGCATTGCCACCGCCTTCCTGGACCCGAGTAATGAATAGTCGGCGGCAATGGCACCACGGGCCTCCCCCAGCGACTCTGTGCTTGCACCCTCATTGCGTGGCGGTAGATCAGGCCCCCACACCACAGTTGCCTCGCTCGCAAAGTCGAGTTTGTCGCGGATGACTTGATGAGTGCTGCTATCGGCATTCAGCGAGTAGCGAACGAGGGAATCATGCGCATCTACCAGAACCGGAAAAATCTGATCTTCCTGGTCAATGCTGAACTTCAGGCTCTCCTGCATCGCAAAATTGGCGGCGACTGTTGCAGATAGCCGTACTGAGATCTGGGGCATGCAGCCAAAGCGGGGGACAAACGAGACGTGCAACTGCGCACCGAAGGTGTTTATAGACTGGGTGCTGGCGACATACTCACTGAGTACCGAGCCATCGGGTAGTGTTGTCTGATGCAAAGACCCCTGCCAGTCTTTGGAATCGATAACTGGCGCTCCATCGGCCAATGACGTCATGGAGTGAGATATCAACAGACAGGCGCCGAATCCGGCTAGATAGCGACAGAACATAACGACCTCGTACGACAATAATCGCATCAGGATATCTGAGTATCAAACAGCTGACCACCCACCTGATTGCGTGGATGGGTATGGGGAAAGTGTAACAGCTCTATATCTCAAGCCATATCCCACACATCTCCCCCGGACCCCTCCGATAAAACAACGCAGAAACGCTCAAATTTCGGGGAATTTCCAAACAGGGCATCCATTTTGCAGATCAGTTCTCATTTCTGCCTGATCGTCTGGATTCCTTTGATGACACTCTTCATCTTTAAGTATTGCTTGCCTACTCTGCTCGGCTTTACTCTGTTTGTCGGTATCGCGGGGCGCTTTAACCCTTTTCGCAAACCCGTGTATCCAGAAGAGCGGCCTTCATGGCTACTGGGTATCTGGACGGGTTTAAGCGTGACGCTGGTGCTCGGTGTCTGTCTGCACATGGCCTACGGCATGACGCTGGAAGGTGCCCGAGCACTGTCGAAACCCAGCGCCTGGTTAATGGGCGCGATGCTCCTACCCGGCTTCATCGCGTATCTCTGGTATCAGCGCCACATACAGAAACAACTTCTACAAGTAGACAGATCAGGGTTTGACTGGACATCAAAGGCAGTTGATCCTGAATTGACTGCCATTCTGGACTCCTCAGATCTTGCCAACCATCCAGATGATCCGCTCGACACCGTTCTGGACACGCGCTCACTGGATGCCAGGGTACGTGGCGAAGAAGAGGGTCACGTGATAGCCGCCTTCCTCGAAACGGCTAATCTCAGCAGTATTGACACAGACGACCTGCCCGATCCTATCGTCGACGATAGTTACACCACCACAGCCATCAACTCTAAAGGTGATACTGCTGACCAACAGGACCCTGTGGATATCCAATTGGCAGAGACACGCTCCGACGAATCACAGCTAAGTGAACTAGACATGACTCTGTTTGTCGACCTCGGTGGCATAGACATGGAGGACACACAGCCGTCCAGTCTGTCTCTACAGAAAGCGCTTGAAAAGGAAAACGAACTGAGAGCGGAAACGGAAAAACATCTGCGCATCACACGCAAGGCTCTAGCGGTAATGGAAGCTGAAACACGAGACTATGAATCGCGAAAAGCTGATTCCATCATTGAACTCGAAGACAAGCTAACTGAAAGTATCACCCTGCACTCGGAATTCGAGCGCATGGCAACCACTGAGAAGTCCAGGCGAGTCAGCCTTGAAACAAGCGTGGTCAGATTGAAACAGGATCTTGTCAAGGTCAAGCATGACGTACGGAGCAGTATCGCTGCACGTGCCAAGGCTCTGAGCACCGCGAACAAATCCATCGCATTTGCCCGTCAGGCCGTGCAGACTCGTGCCAGGCTTGAGGATGAACTGGCCGAAGCCCGAGAAACTATCAGTAATCGACAAGCCACCGTCAGCAGCCTGATTCGCGCATTAGAGAGAGAAAAGAGAAAGACCGACGACGACATTACCTCGAGGGCCAGACAGCTGGTGCTCCGCGAGCAGCAGGCTAAGGCACGGAAACACTTGGAACAGGTTGCTCGCAGCGTCGAGAACAAGCTGACCACTCGGCTGGTGAAAAAGGTTGCAAAGGCCCGGCCCGCAATGTCTGGAACCGCTGACCAGGAAAGCCATCAGGTTTGACGGACGACAGCCTTGGGACCAAAAATTGGCCTTGTCTGAATTTCTGGGGCTGGCAGTTGCTCACACGCAACTGCCAGCTCATATGACTGGTTACCGCCTGCCCAGAGCCATCAGATCCTGATTTGCTCGACTCGGCCAGAGGTTAACTTGCCCGCTACTTGAAAATCTCTCGCACGTTTACGATAGGTCAGGGACTCGCGTTCATATCGGCGTAATCTGAGATCTTCCCTGACTTCAAAGCTCTCTCTCGCCCTGCGCTGCATTCCCAGCATGCACCACACTGCCAGAAAATAAACACCTAGAAACGCGTACAGGATGGGTACACCCTGCATCGTTAACAACGAAACTACCCCCGCGAACACAATCGTACAACCTACGATGATTCCCATGACTTGATATGGATGCATGGTCTCACTCTTTTTTGACTACCCATTGAATATACCTGCCAATCTCTATCATGGCAAGCCTGCAAGAATTGTGAATTACCGACGTATATACTGATCTTGCCGCGTCACTGTTTCAAGCATCCTCTATCGCCTTTGACAGGCAATAACGCAGTGTATCGCCATCAAGCCGCTATCGTCTTGCCAGCCGGCCTCACGCTCCGGATCGCCCATCGCGCATCCACAACCCCCCTGTCGGTGCGCCAGTGCTACGTACCTCCAGTGGCTTCTCAGCACTCTTTATAGCCTTGAACCTTCAAAATCCGCCACCTGAATCATCTGCGGGTCAGGAGTGACAGAGCCCTGGCACAGCGAGTCGCAACGAGCCATACAGGTAGTTTGCCAGCGGCTCGTTACCAAAAAATTCGTAGATACTGTCAACGTCAGTGCATCTGGCTCCCCAGTATCGCACATCAATAGTGGCTGGATCATCAATACGCTCGGCGAGGTAACCCGTTTCAGTTTTGTACAGTCGGAACACTCGCCTTACAGAGTCGTCATGATTCAGCGCGTTGACGTCGGCCAGACAGACGCCATCACATTCTATTTTTTCGCGCCGGTTCATTCTTACGATGATCGCCATGGGTTACCTCGTCGGGTTGGTGATAGATTCCACGACCGCAACTTTCCTGGATATCGTCGCGGCACGACTGTCATCACGTTAGCGTCTTGTGTATAAAATCTTCATGAAACTCGTTAACCATGTGTCAATAGCCAGCCTGTTTTGCCTGATGACGCTGGGTGCCTGTGTTTCGGCAAGCAAACGACAGGAACTTGCTCAACCGGTTGTCGAGAAAGACATCTACACATTAAAAGAGAGTACCGATGTATCGAGCTCTGGCTGCAATTTTGAATACCGACACTACATCCCGCTGCGTCCAACCACCCACACCACGATTATTCTGGGCCATGGTTTTTTGCGTAATCAGGATACACTGATCAACCTGAGCCGGGCATTTGCTAATGAAGGCATTCCCATCGCCACGTTGAATTTCTGCAACATGCGGCTGTGGAACGGTAATCATGTGAAAAATGCCGCTGACATGCGCTCACTCGCCCACTCACTGGACACGATAGATGACGTGATCTTCGCCGGCTTTTCAGCCGGTGCGCTAGCAGCCCTGCTTGCTGCAGATGAACAGACTCAGGCCGTTCTGACGTTGGATCTTGTGGATCAGTCCGGTTTGGGGCTGGCAGCGGCACAACAGTTAAACGTACCCATGCTGGGCTTGCACGGGCCTCCTCACCGCTGCAATGCCAACAACAACGGGCTTGATGTGTTCGCCGCAAGTCAGGATTCTCTCCACGCCATCACTACCCGCTCGGAGTTGATACCCAATGCCAGTCACTGCGAATTCGAATCACCCAGTAACTGGCTATGTGAGCGCGCTTGTGGCGATTCGGCTTCTGATCCGGTCAACGAACACACTCGTCAGACGATCATGCGCATGGCCATTGATCAAATACGCCCGTACACAACTCCGCTGCAATAACCAGCGAACGGCCCGACCTACAGGCATCTGTCAGTCTCCTGCGATACTGTCAATCAGCGCGCATGGATGCGGCCGCGAGCGAGCGGCAATCAGGTGTTGACTGTCGTTGGCATGCAGCCACTCCCCTCGCCTGTGGACGCCTGTCAATATGCCTTGCTTCGGGCCTGCTCTGACGTCAGAAGCATAATTCCGGCGTAGACTAAACGCATCGATTCAAGGCCTTGCGTCGCAGGTCGATCTTGCAGGAGGCCAGTGTAAACAGCCCTGCCGTGAAGGGGTCGTTTCCAAGATGTCCTATTATCCGTAGCATTGGGTATAGACTCTGATGTCACCGGCCAGCCGCTTGTCATCCCGTACAGACAGGGACCAACGGCGCGATTGACATTGACCCCTGCCCACCGGAAATCAGTGTTGGTCACATTTCGTATCAAGACAGTACCATTCGGGTATAGACCTTTAACTGACAGCTAATTACGGCTGCACCCAGCGCGTTGTTCACTATGAAAAAACGAATTGCCTTCTCCCTACTGGGACTGCTCCTGATCCTCGGAACCCTTGGCGGGGTCAAAGCGCTGCAGATCAAGGATCTGATTGCGGCTGGTGAATCGGGTGGGCCTCCTCCGACATCAGTGACAGCGTTCGATGTGCAGCGAAATGAATGGGAAACCTCCATTCGCTCTATCGGAACGCTGGAAGCTGCGCAGGGTGTTGTTATCACCGCTGATCTTCCCGGGCGAGTGTCCAAGCTCCTCTTCGATGGCGGCGAACGCGTCACCGCCGGACAATTGCTGCTTGAGCAGGAGACCAGCACAGAAAGTGCCCAGCTTAGCGCTGCAGACTCTTCACTCTCTCTGGCGCAAAGTAACCTGGACAGAGTCTCGCGGCTCTATCGCAGCCGGGTTGTTTCACGTGCTGAGTTTGATGCTGCCCAGTCACAGGCAAGTGCTGCTCAGGCGCAGATGGATAACATTACCGCCAGTCTGAGCAAGAAGCAGATTACTGCACCATTTGATGGACGTTTAGGGCTACGACTCGTCAACTTAGGACAGGACTTATCGCAAGGTGTCGCCATCGTATCTCTGCAGGCTTTCGATCCCATGCGCGTCAACTTCTCGCTACCGCAGAAAGCATTGGCACAGATAGAAGCCGGGCTGGAAGTGCGGGTAACCACCAATGCGGTACCCGGGCGCCTGTTCAAGGGCAGCATCACGGCGATCAACACTGAGATAGATGCGACAACTCGAACCGTCAGAACTCAAGCAACGTTGAATGTCAAAGCCGATGACGGCTCCGCCACGCCCGCCTTGTTGCCCGGCATGTTTGCTAGCGTGGAAGTGGTGTTACCGGCTACCAAACCTGTGCTGATGGTGCCTTTAACCGCAGTTAACTTCGCCACCTATGGCGACTCTGTGTTTGTCCTCGAAACCAATGAAGACGATCAACTGGTTGCCCGCCAGCAATTCGTTCAGCTGGGCGAGCGCCGAGGAGACTTTGTAGCCGTCACGAAGGGTCTGGAAGAAGGACAGACAGTTGCTAACGACGGCGTATTCAAGTTACGCAACGGTGCAACCGTCAATATTAACGATGGCGGCTCTGAACCGAGTCTGACGCCGCAGCCGGATAACGCGTGAGACCACCATGCAATTGACGGATATATTTGTAAAACGTCCCGTGCTGGCCATTGTGGTCAGCCTGTTGATACTCATCGCCGGCATTCAGGCTGTCAGCAGCCTGAGCGTGCGGCAGTACCCGCGTAACGACAACGCGGTTGTCACCATCAATACGGCCTACATCGGCGCCAGCGCCGAGCTGGTTCGCGGCTTTATTACTACGCCGCTTGAACGTGCGGTGTCCGGCGCAGATGGAGTGGACTACGTGTCCTCTTCCAGTCAGCAGGGACTGTCGACGGTCAGCGTACGTCTTGAGCTCAACTACGATCCGATCAAGGCGCTATCGGAAATCAGTTCTAAAGTGAATCAGGTGCGCGGCGACCTACCTCCCGAGGCAGAGATCCCTGTCATCAACGTAGAATCTGCCGATAGCACCGTCGCCTCCGCCTACCTGAGTTTCACCTCAGATATACTCGAACCCAATCAGGTTACAGACTTCATTGCCCGGGTTGTTCAACCAAGACTTGCAGCACGAGACGGCGTTCAGCGTGCCGAGGTGCTCGGTGGTCGTAATTTCGCCATGCGTATCTGGCTGGATACCGAACTACTCGCCGCGCATAGCATTACACCGCTACAGGTGAGACAGGCACTGGGTGCCAACAACTATCTGTCGGCGCTGGGCAAGACCAAAGGCGCACTGGTTGAAGTTAACCTGGCAGCCAACACCGATCTGAGTACGGTTGAAGAGTTCGAGGATCTGGTGCTGTCATCCAATGATGGTGCCGTGGTGCGTGTCAAAGATGTAGGCACGGTGGAAATGGGCGCAGATGCTACCGACGTGGAAGTACGTTATAGCGGAGACGAGGCGATCTTCATGGGCATCTGGCCACTGCCCAACGCCAATACGCTTGATGTGATTCAAGGCGTACGGGATGAGCTTGAGGACATCAAACGCACACTGCCTACGGGCATGACGGCGGCTGTGGCCTACGACGCTTCAGAATATATCGCCAGCTCCATTGGTGAGGTTGTTATCACGCTGGTGGAGACTCTGGTCATTGTCATGCTGGTCATCTTTCTGTTCATGGGCTCATTAAGATCTGTCATCGTACCGATCATGGCAATACCCATCTCGTTGATTGGATCGGTATTTCTCATGCAGATGTTCGGCTTCAGTGTGAATTTGCTGACACTGCTGGCGGTGGTGTTATCTGTCGGGCTGGTGGTCGACGATGCCATCGTGGTGGTGGAAAACGTAGAACGACACATCAGTGAGGGCAAGTCCAGTATGGATGCTGCCATATTGGGAGCACGTGAGCTGGTTGGGCCGGTTATCGCCATGACCGCCACACTGGTGGCGGTCTATCTGCCAATCGGTTTACAAGGTGGACTTACCGGCTCGCTGTTTCGTGAATTTGCCTTCACGCTTGCAGGCGCCGTGACCATCTCCGGTATCGTTGCGCTGACCCTGTCACCTATGATGTCGGCCAAGCTGCTACGCGAAGGCGATTCTGAGCGAGGTTTTCAGAAGAAGGTCAATGACGCGTTCGGTGCTTTACGCAAGCGCTATGTATCGCTGTTGAATGGCACACTCAACGCCCGACCAGCTATATACGTTTTGTGGTTTGGTATCACCATCCTGTGCGTACCCATGTTCATCATGTCGCCTAAGGAACTGGCACCCACCGAAGATCAGGGTATTATTTTCGGCATCGTCAATGGCTCTGGCAACGCGACCATCGAGAGCGCGTCGCGTTATGCGGCAGAGGCAGACGCTGCTTTTCGCAGTGTCGATGAGACTGCCTTTACCTTTCAGCTCACGTTTCCCAGTTCAGGCTTTGGCGGCATGATCCTGAAAGATTGGGATGACAGGGATAGAACCGTGTTTGAAGTCAAACCGGAGATTGGTCAGAAGCTGAACAACATCGCCGGTATCAACATGTTCCCGGTCACACCACCTGCCTTGCCGGGTGGTGGTGACTTTCCGGTTGAGTTCATATTGGCCTCCACGGCAGAACCTGAAGAGATTCTGGAGTTTGCACAACAACTTCAGTTGAAGGCGATGCAATCCGGCATATTTGCGTTCCCGCCTATTATCGATACCAAGATAGACAAGGCACAGTCCACGCTGGTATTTGATCGGGATCGTGTTGCTGACCTGGGGCTGACCATGCAACAAGTGGGTGCTGATGTCGGAACGCTGTTGGGCGGTGGCTTCGTTAACCGCTTTAATATCGAAGGGCGCAGTTACAAAGTAATTCCGCAGGCACTGCGTGCCGAGCGACTCAACCCGGATCAGCTTCAGGATTTATACGTGACAGGTCCCGATGGCGAGATGGTTCAGCTAGGCTCGATAGCTACTATTGAAAACAGTACAGTGCCACGCGCACTCAATCGTTTTCAACAACTTAACGCCGTCAAGCTCAGTGGTGTATCCATCCGACCTTTGTCAGAAGCACTGACGTTTCTTGAAACTGAAGCTGCTGCTATTCTGCCGTCTGGCTATACGCTGGACTACACCGGTGAATCCAGACAGCTTCGACTCGAAGGTAACAAGTTTCTGCCGGCGTTTGCTCTGGCAGTGGTACTGATTTACCTGACACTGGCGGCACAGTTCAACAGCTTCAGGGACCCCTTCGTCATTCTGGCAGGATCGGTGCCGCTGGCTATGTTCGGTGCGCTGATATTCACTTTTTTGCGTATGCCTAATCCTGAGTTACCGCACTGGACGAATGGTTTTACGACGACGCTGAATATCTACTCGCAAGTGGGTCTGGTGACGCTCATAGGCCTGGTTGCCAAGAACGGTATTCTGGTAGTGGAATTTGCTAAACAGATGCAGGAAAAGGGACTTGACAAGCTTGCTGCGATCAAGCTCGCATCAACCACTCGTTTCCGCCCGATACTGATGACCACATTCGCAACGGTCGCCGGGCATTTCCCACTGATACTGGTCACCGGTGCGGGGGCAGAAGCCAGAAATTCCATCGGCCTCGTGCTGGTTGGAGGCATGGCTATCGGTACACTGTTTACCTTGTTTGTGATCCCCTCTATCTACATGCTGTTTGCACGTGATCTGAAAGGCACACTGGATGAACTGCCCAAAGAGCACGATAGCTTGTCTTCTGGAACCGGTAGCGCGCGATCTGAGCACGACGATCAGATTCCAACCATTCAGAAGAAGCGCCGGATAAGTAACGGTCTTAGAGAGGGCGCGCGATTAGACGCTACCAGACGGCTGGATCCGGGTTCTTCAACCTGACTGAGTAACCGGCACCGGAGAGGTGCCGGCAATGTACCGAGACGAACAGCCTATTACTGCCTGTCAGCGAAATCGAATAAACCCGTGTAATAGCCTTCAGCTTCCAGACCATTCTCAAGTGTTACATTGAAGCGTAATTCGATATCAGGAAGCTTGCCGGCAAATTCTATAGTGCCACCTGTGATACTGATCTTTTCATCGTCCTCAACTTCACCACTGCTGTCGGTATCCACGCCTACGTAGGCCTGATCGAAAAACGCATTGCCAGCCAGAACACCACCTGCATTGCCAAACGAGGAATAACTGTACGTGACGAATGATAGCGAGCTTCCCGGACTATAGAGTTCGGCATAGACTATCGCGGTAGTTTGTACCGGCACCAGCAAACTGTGAATGGTGCCGTCTACATCGGTAGGCGCTACCAGAAACTTTCCGTTTGTCAGAGTGAAATCGACGTTGTAGTGATTCCCCTCTATCCCCCAGATATCCCCTAACGCACTACTCAGCGGATAGCGTCTGTCATCGACCAGAACGTGACTGTCGCCTTCCGGCCCAAGAGATACCCACGGCGACTCATCGTTGTACTGCGTTATCGGGGGGGGCAACGCGAGCTCAACGCTCGGATCATCACCAACGAACGCCTGATCGCTGACGACAGCGACTGAGTCTGCATTCAGCGAACTGAAGACAGGTTGTGAATCACCACAACCTGGCAAGATCAGGCACATAGCGCATGCACAACAGGCAACTCCATAATGCGATTCACTCATTGGCAGCTCGGTTGCCCAAGGAAATTAAAGTCACACAACTTACCGGAATAACAATTATGCCGCCAGCTCAAATATGCATTTTATACACGGAATTGGAGCACCCTTGTTCATTTGAGCGTGCGAAAACCGAAAATGACGCGGTTAACGGCAGTAATCAGGCACACAGCTGCGAAAAACCAGGCAATTATGGCAAAGTAGTCATAAAACAGGCACATCAGGACAAAACACAGAATAGTCTCTGTCCCCTCCGCCAGACCGTCAAGATAATACAAGCTCTTGTATTCAAAAAACGGACTGGCTATGTTAAGTCGCTGAGCTTGCGCAGCAAAGGCAAGAAAAGTGGCACCAGTGCCTACAAAACTGGCTATCAGTACCGCGGCGGGTAACGCATTGGCAGTGGGGTCAGCGAGTGCAAAACCCAACGGGAACACTGCGTAAAAAATAAAGTCCAACGTGATATCAAGAAATCCCCCGGCATCGCTGGGTGTTGTCAGACGAGCAAGCTCCCCGTCAAGCCCGTCGGCCAATCTATTCAGGATGAGAAACATCAACGCCAGATACGGATAGCCCAGCGCCAGCGCAGGCACCGTGGCAAGGCCAATAAAGAAACCCGCTACGGTCACCGTGTTAGCGCTCAGACCTTGTCGGTGTAAACGAACTGCGAGAGCTCGCAGAGGTTTTCTGAGTACCGGAACGATGTATTTGTCCAGCATGGCGGCGCTATAAAGAGGGTGGTTGAGGTGAATGACCCGCCGGGCGAGACTCCCCGATGGTCATGATTTTGGCACCACGGGGGATATCCGCAAGATCGTGGGTTACCAGCAAAACCGGCAGACGAGAGGCCGAAGCCCACGTGAATAGCCTTATCTGCTCACGCAGAGCGGTATCGAGCCCTGAGAACGGTTCGTCCAGTAACAAGGCGCAAGGATCAGACAGCAGGGTGCGAATGAGACTGATGCGCGCGCGCTGACCTCCGGAGAGTGTTGCCGGATCACGTTGCTCGACACCGGGCAATCCAGCATCTTCGAGGGCTTTGGATACTCTCAGCTCGCGGGATTGTCTCGTCCCCCCTCGCAATCCGAAGTGCAGATTGTCGCCGACGCTCATGTGAGGAAACAGATAATCCTCTTGCAACATCAATCCCAGTCGTCGTTGTTCAGTGGGCAGGTTGTCGAGCTGCTGATCACCTAGCCAGATCTCTCCACGAGCGCGCAAGCGAGAGTCGGCGGTACCGGTCAGCCAGCTCAAAATGCTGGACTTGCCACTACCACTAGGACCCATAAGCGCCAGCACCCGACCAGCCTCAATGGAAAAGGACATCCCCCGGACCAGACACTGAGCATCGGGCAAGTGCAGTTCAAGATTGTCGACACGCAGTTGGTCTGTCATTCAAGGGACAACCTGTTGGACCGGAATAAGTTGAATGTGCCTGCGCAGCCGACCCATGAACCAACGCGGGTACAGCAAAGCCATCGCAAAGGCTATCAAGGGTAACAGGCTTTGCAGGACAGCCAGCGCTGCGATGACACGACGATCCACACCACCGAAGCTGGTAACCAGTTCGGTAGCCAGCGTCTGGTGACGACCCGCTCCCAGCAGCAAAGTTGGCAGGTATTGCGCCACACTCACCGCTATCGCCACAGCGGCAGCCTGACACAATGGTCGAAGTAGAAGGGGTAGTCGAATACGCCACAGTACTCGCCAATAACCCGCACCCAGCGTGTGCGCCGCCCGACTCCAGCCAGGGTCGAGTTCGCGCCACGCTACTGCCAGAATGAGAACGACATACGGCATGGTGTAAAGCCAGTGAGTGAAAACCACCATCCACCATTGACCATCCCAACCTAGCCACAACGCGACTGCCTGCCAGCCGAACAGCAGACTGACCTGAGGAATCAGCAAGGGCAGAAACCACATTCCATCAATATTGGGTGCGATACCTTGACGCTCCAGTTCGAGCCAGACAATAGCGCTGGCCACAGAGACCAGCATGACGCTGAGTGCAATGCTGAGCGTACTTAATGAAGGATCCATCAGGACATCGCCGCGACCCACCCAGTTCTGTAACGTCCATTCAGACGGGTAGGTATCCGGAAATCGCCAGCGTCGAGTGAAACTCCATACCAGCAGCATAACCAGTGACGCTATGCAGGCGAATAGCATACTGACTACGATGCCTTGACCCAGTCTTCTGAAGGCACCAAAACCACGCCCACGCGCACCACTTCGTCGACGTTTTGTCGCTACTCCTGTGATGCATTGTTCAAGCACAAACATCACCGCAAAGCACAATGCTACAAGTACCGACAGCAGCAGGGCACCCGCTGATGCGGCAGCACGGGAATCAGGATCACTCACCAGCGACATGAGCAGTACGGACAGTGTCGGCGGGTTTCCGGGGCCCAGCAACAAAGCCATATCAACGACCGTCAGGTTAAACGCCAGAATGATAAACAGCGTTAGACGAATACGTGAGTAGAGCCGTGGCAATATCAGGCGGCTCCAGCAGCGAGCGGGTGAATAACCCAGAGTTCTGCCAATGCGTAGTGAGGCATCTACCTTCAATCCTTGCAACTGGGCTGCAGCAACCAGTATCAGAAACGGTGTCTCTTTGATGACCAGCCCAATAATCAGGGACCAGCCCTGCGCATCAGGAACCACCCACGATGTAGGCGGACGCATCCAGCCAGTGAGTTCCGGAGAGAGCAGTCTGACGACAGCGCCACTGGGCGATATCAGGAAAAGCAAGCCAACGGCAATGGCTGCATGAGGTACCGCCAGAACAGGGGGTAACGAGACGCTCAGCCATTTCCAGAGCCGTGTGTCGTGCGTGCAGACCAGCGATAGTAGCGTCAGAGCCAGTACCAGAACAGTAGCCAGAACGCCTGTCTGGATACTCAATAATAACGCGGAGGTTAAACGCGGATCCTGGAAAATAGCGGTGTAACCCTGCCCCGTCGAGAGACCGGGAAGCAAGCCAAGAGAAGGTAGAACCGTACCCGCGATCCCTAAAACGACCGGGGTCATGAACAGCACTACCAGACACCACATTAAAGCGTGTTGGAAAGAATGTCTCATGTCACCGCTTCAGAACAGGAGAATCGACTAGCAATAGAACATTACAGGGAGCTTGCGTACAGTTTTCACTGTGCACACGTTACTGCCCATAACGCTCGATCCACGCAGCTTCCAGCGCACCCGTCCATGAGGCATGCGGCTCTGATAATATCGAACCAGACCCGATAGGTAGCGCCCACACTCCCAAGTCTATCTGGCTGAATAACGTCTGCTCCGCCTCTGTCAGCAGAGCAACATCGAGCACAGTCGGTTCACCCCAGATTTCCGGGTCTGCCTTGCGCGCCTGTGCCTCAGCCGATAACAGGAAGTTCGCGACGACCATAGCGCCCGCCTTGGCACTGGCATTCCAGGGGATCGTGACAAAATGCGTATTGCCGATCGTGCCTTCATCAAAAACATATGTGCGCACCGTGTCGGGCAGTTGCCCGCCGCGAACTGCAGCACTGGCCTCATTAGGGTTGAACGACAAAGCGATATCCACTTCTCCGTCATCCAGCAACTGGCGTGTCATTTCAGCACTGGTAGGCCAGCTTCTTCCTGCGCCTCGCAAAGCCGGGTGTAGCGTATCCAGATAGTGCCAGAGCGGCGCTGTTATTGCGGCAAAGTCAGCATCCTCGACCGGCGCTGACAGTGCAGCAGCGTTCTCGGATGAGTCTGCCGTGAGTTCGATCAATAGCTGCTTGATAAAAGTAGTACCGTGAAACGCAGGGGGTGCCGGGTAGCTGAATCGACCGCCCTCAATCACAAAGTCGAGCAGCGCCTCGGCAGATCGTGGTGGTGACTCTACGGTGACCGTATCGTGAATAAAAACCAGCTGAGCACCGCCCCACGGAGACTCAAGGCCATCAACGGGCACAGAAAAATCAGCTTTAATGGATGGGGAGTCCTGCACTAGGCGAGCGTTGGGCAAGTTATCCGCAAACGCCCCCCAAGTGAGATCGTTGCGCTTCATGGCCGCAAAATTTTCACCGTTCACCCACATGAGATCCACATTGCCGTCGGCGTTGCGTCCGACCAGTCTGGCTGCTTCAAGTTGCCCGACAACCTCAGCGATATCGCCCACTTTCACATGTTCCAGGGTAAGGCCATTTTCAGATTGCAGACGCGATGCTACCCAGGCAAGGTAGCTGTTGATTCTGTCACTGCCACCCCACGCATTAAAATAGACGGTCTGACCACGCGCCTCATCAAGCACGGTCTCCCAGCCAGTGTCCGGTTCAACAGATTGTGCAGAGGCGGTACCGGACATAACGAGGGTGCAGACGACAGCCGAGAATAAACGGCGAAGATTGGCCATGTGTAGATCAGTACTCCTGGTAACGATAAGAAACGAACAAGCAACAGACAAAAACAGCACTGTTCGGCGTATGAATACGGTGCATCGCCGCCGGCTGCCTTTTAGACGAATGCAGGCGAGCTTAGCAGAGTGCCGAGGGGCTATTCAGGCCAGTAATCATTGAAATGGTTCCGATCATTCGCCCACAACGTATTAAAAGGGGCATGGCACGTCTGTGGCATGTTGAAGCTGGCCGAGGCGACGTCGTTGGGCCACAGGCTGCTAAACTGAGTCATCAACAGTTTTTTCGGACGTCGGGACGCGCACCATGAAAGTGAAAAACACCTCCGCTGGCTTGCTGCTCAGTTTAGCCATGACATCGCTAGCACTGACCAGTGTTCCGGCATTCGCTCAGGAAGCCACCACCGTCTCGTGGAGCATGGCTGAATTCGGTGAGCCCTTGTACGATGAGACGCTCACGCATTGGCCCTATGCAAATCCTGATGCACCCAAGGGCGGCTCCATAGTGGCAGGCGCGTTTGGTAGCTTCGATAGCCTGAACTCCTACATTCTGAAAGGTGAGTACCCACGCAGCCTTGGGTTGGTCAGCGATTCGCTCATGGTAGGCTCAGCCGACGAACTGGCTTCCGCCTACGGTCTGTTAGCCGAAACAGTAGAGTATCCCGCCAACAAAGCCTGGATCATTTTCAACATGCGTCCAGAAGCCCATTACGACAATGGCACACCCATCACCGCGGCTGATATCGAATATTCGTTCCAGACTATTCGGGAGTATGGCCGACCTTTCCTCAAGTCTTTCTACAATGAAGTGGAAAACGTAGAAGTGCTTGGCGAACACAAAATCAAGTTTACGTTCAATACCATGGACACCATGAAACCACTGATGAAAGTGGCAGGGTTGTCGCCGCTCTCCGTGGAATACTGGAAAGACAAGGACATCAGCAAAACCTATCTGACCCCAGGGCCCTCGAGTAGCAGTTACTACATTGCCGATATAGATGCTGGACGTTCACTGACCTACAAGCGAGTAGAAGATTATTGGGGTAAGGATCTGCCGATAAACAAGGGACTGGGTAACTTCGATAGCCTGCGTTACGACTACTACCGTGATCTTGAAGTCATGATGGAAGCTTTCAAAGCAGGTGATATCGATTTTCGTTCCGAGAACAGCTCCAAGCGCTGGGCTACGGGCTACAACATCGAACAAGTGGATAACGGTGAGATCATTCTCGACACGCCACCGGACAACACACCTCAAGCAATTCAGGGTTTCTTTTTCAATACGCGCCGGCCGCCTTTCGACGACATTAATGTGCGCAAGGGAATCAGTCTGCTGTACGACTTCGAGACCATCAAACGCACCATCCTCTACAACCAGTACGATCGAATAAACAGCTACTTTCCTAATTCAGATTTCGGTGTATCAGGTCCACCAAAAGCTGACGAAATCGAAGTACTAACTCCCTTCAAGGATCAGTTGCAACCTGAGGTAATGACGGAGGCATTCGTAGCCCCGGTCAGCGATGGCAGTGGCCGCAACCGCAAACAACTCAGAGAGGCGCTCGCACTGTTCAATGCGGCAGGCTGGAAGCTTGAGGACGGCAAGCTGATGAAGAACGGTGAGCAGATGGTACTGGAACTACTGCTTGTTCAGCCTGATATGCAACGCACATCCGCACCTTTTCTGCAAAACCTGAAGAAAGCAGGCATAGATAATACCGTGCGGATTGTCGACAGCGCACAGTATCAGGTCCGGGTTGATGATTTCGATTTTGACCTGATTGTCGCACGACTCAACTTCTTCCCACCACCGGGGCCGGAACTACGATCCTATTATGGCAGTGCGGCAGCCGATGAGCGCGGCTCAGCCAATATGGCAGGGATAAAAAATCCAGTCGTTGATCAGTTGATAGAACAGATCATCGCTGCCGAATCTCTGGATAAACTCAAGGTTATCACCCGAGCACTGGACCGAGTATTGCTGTGGAATCACTATGTTATTCCACAGTTCTATAATAGCGAACATCGTATCGCCTACTGGAATCGATTCGGTATGCCGGATACATTGCCCAAATACATCAGCTACTCGGCAACACGGTTTCCCACCGGATGGTGGCTGGACACGACACTCGACGAAAAGCTGGATCTTGCTCGCTGAGTACAGTGTAGCTTGACGGCGAGCACCAGTATGGTAAAGACGAACCCCGTATGAACGATTCGTTCTGATGCTGGCCTATATTTTCAGGCGCCTGTTGCTGATCATTCCCACGTTGCTGGGCATCATGATTATCAACTTTACGGTTATTCAGTTTGCCCCGGGTGGTCCTGTTGAGCAGGTGTTGGCCGAAATGCGCGGTAACGCTGCCGACTCCACCGCCGCGTTTTCAGGTCAGGGTGGCGATGTTCAGGATTCCGGCCAGTCCGGTGGAGCTCTGCAAAGCGGCACAACGTCTCAGTACCGTGGCGCGCAGGGGCTAGACCCTGCCATCATCGCCGAGATAGAACAACAGTTCGGCTTCGACAAACCCGTGCATGAGCGTTTCTTCACTATGCTCTGGGACTATGCGCGCTTTGATTTCGGCACCAGTTATTTTCGCGATGAAACCGTTATCAACCTGGTGCTGGACAAGTTGCCTGTCTCTATCAGTCTGGGTCTGTGGACAACGTTATTCGTCTACCTGATATCCATTCCGTTGGGCATTCGCAAAGCGGTGAAAGATGGTTCCGCCTTCGACGTCTGGAGCAGTGGTGCCATTGTCGTCGGCTACGCCATTCCCGGTTTTCTATTTGCCATTCTGCTCATCATTGTATTTGCCGGTGGACGCTACTTCGATTTTTTCCCCCTTCGTGGTCTTACTTCCCCTGACTGGGACGAGATGGACTGGTTCGGCCGAACACTGGATTATCTATGGCATATCACGCTGCCTGTCACTGCCATGGTGATCAGCGGATTTGCCAGTCTGACCATGCTGACCAAGAATTCATTTCTTGATCAGATCGGCATGCAGTATGTGCAAACCGCGCGAGCGAAAGGGTTGTCAGAACGACAGGTGCTCTACGGACACGTCTTTCGTAATGCCATGCTGATTGTTATCGCAGGCTTCCCCAGTGCTTTTATCTCTATACTGTTCACCGGCTCTATTCTGATAGAGGTGATCTTTTCGCTAGACGGTATCGGCCTGTTAGGTTGGGAAGCCACAATCAACAGAGACTATCCGGTTGTCTTTGCCACATTGTATTTTTTCACCTTGTTGGGACTGATCCTCCAGCTGCTTGGCGATGTGATGTATCACCTGATAGATCCGCGTATCGATTTTGAAAGTCGTGATGTCTAGCCGCATGCAAGGCTCCACTCATCAGCACGGATTCTGCTATGACTTGGCCGTTGGCAGTCGTTGCGATAAAAAGCGTTTTGGGACTCCAGCATGAACCTCAGCCCCATCAATCAACGACGGCTGGCAAACTTCAAACGTAACCGGCGAGGCTACTGGGCCTTCTGGATTTTTCTGATTGTCTACACATTGTCGCTGGGTGCAGAACTGATTGCCAATGACAAACCGATTGCGATTAATTATGACAATCAATGGTATTTCCCGATATTAAAAACATACCCGGAATCCGTGTTCGGTGGCGATATGGGATTTACGGCTGACTATACTGATCCCTACATCACCGATCTGATTCAAGAGAAGGGCACTATTTACTGGCCGCTGGTTCCGTTTTCACACCAGACGATTGATTTTGATCTACAGAGCAGCCCACCGAGTGCACCTTCCGCAAGGCACTGGCTTGGCACGGACGATCAGGGACGTGATGTATTCGCCCGCATGCTGTACGGATTCAGAGTATCGGTCAGCTTTGGCTTGCTATTGACGCTGTTCAGTACTTTGATAGGAGTTTCGGCGGGTGCCGTGCAGGGCTACTTTGGCGGCTTGCTGGATTTACTGGCACAGCGTTTTATAGAGATATGGCAAGGCCTGCCAGTACTCTATCTACTGATCATCATGGCGAGTGTCATCCAGCCCGGGTTTATCTCGCTACTTATCCTGATGACGTTGTTCGGCTGGACATCACTGGTTGGCGTAGTACGCGCAGAATTCCTGCGTGCACGAAACTTTGAATATATCCGTGCCGCCAAAGCTCTGGGTGTGGGTGATACCACCATCATGATTCGTCACACCCTGCCTAATGCCATGGTGGCGACGGTAACATTTCTGCCGTTCATTCTCAGTGGTTCAGTGACGACGCTAACCGGTCTTGATTTTCTGGGTCTGGGGTTGCCACCCGGTTCAGCATCACTGGGTGAAATGCTGAAACAGGGGCGCGATAATCTTCACGCACCCTGGTTAGGCCTGACTGCATTCTTTGTATTGGCCATTATGTTGAGCCTGCTGGTATTCGTGGGAGAGGCCGTGCGTGATGCACTGGACCCCAGAAAAACGTTTTCGGGAACTGCCGCGCATGATTGAAACACTGCTGCATATCGACAACCTCAGCGTGGCATTCGGGCACGACAAGCAGCGCGCCAATGCAGTAGAGGGCGTTAGCTTCTGTGTTGAACGCGGGCAGACTGTGGCATTGGTTGGCGAAAGCGGATCCGGAAAATCCGTTACGGCCTTATCCGTCATGCAGCTATTACCGTACCCTTTCGCTAATCATCCCACGGGAAGCATTCAGTATCGTGGCCAAGAACTCATCGGTGCCGGACCAACCGTTTTAAGATCTATTCGCGGTAACCAGATCAGCATGATTTTTCAGGAACCGATGACCTCCCTGAATCCACTGCATAGTATTGAACGACAAATCAGCGAATCACTGAAATTGCACAAGGGTTTAACCGGCAAGGCATGCCGGCATCGTGTGCTCGAACTACTCGAGCGTGTGGGCATCCGAAACGCACAGACTCGACTTAACGCCTACCCCCACGAATTATCCGGCGGGCAGCGCCAACGCGTCATGATTGCCATGGCATTAGCGAATGAACCCGAGTTGCTGATTGCCGATGAGCCGACCACAGCGCTAGACGTCACCATTCAGGCACAGATACTCGAATTGCTCAATGACCTGAAAGATCAGTTAGGTATGGCATTACTACTGATTACCCACGATCTTGGAATCGTACGGAAGATGGCAGACGATATTCATGTCATGACACAGGGCGAGGTCGTTGAGCACGGTAGTACAGAGAATATTTTCCAGCATCCTCAGCATGTTTACACTACAACGCTTCTCTCAGCAGAACCCGGCACTCTTCCGCACAGAGTTGATCAGGAGCAAAAATGCGTTTTGCAGGCAACCAATATTCGAGTTCGTTTTCCCGTCAAAGGTGGTCTGTTCGGACGAGTCCGGCATTACCTCAATGCCTGTGACGGGATCAGCTTGAGCGTGAGTGCCGGGCGAACCGTGGGTGTCGTTGGCGAATCTGGTTCAGGTAAAACAACATTGGGCCTGGCTCTTCTGAGACTTATTCCCAGCGAGGGCGAAATAATAGTCAATGAAGAACCCATTCATGACAGAAAACCGTCTTCACTGAGGAATCTGCGTCAATCCATGCAGATTGTTTTTCAGGATCCTTATGGAAGTTTGAGCCCACGCTTGTCGGTGCTGCAAATTATTGAAGAAGGCCTACAGGTTCATCAACCTGAAATGAGCGCCGGAGAGCGTGCAGAACATGTCGAGGCGATATTGCTGGAAGTGGGTCTCAACGCTGATGCGATGAGTCGATATCCGCATGAGTTTTCTGGAGGACAACGCCAGAGAATCGCTATTGCGCGCGCATTGGTACTCAAGCCGTTTTTGCTGATACTCGATGAGCCTACGTCTGCACTGGACATGTCTGTTCAGGCGCAAATTGTTCAGCTTTTGCAAGATCTTCAGCAGCGGTATCAGCTAGCCTACGTATTTATCAGCCATGACTTAAAGGTTATCAGGGCTTTAAGTGACGATATTATTGTGATGCGCGAAGGCAAGATCGTTGAAAGTGGCGCCGCCACCCAGGTGCTAAACCATCCTGCGCACACCTATACTCAAGCCTTGATGCAGGCGGCTTTTGATAAAGTCACTATTTAAATCCGTGTTTTCCGAGTCGGTAAGACTCTGGGCTATACACACCAGCGTTCTGCCTTTTAGCGGGATTAATCAATCTCTAGCCTGTGATATTCAAGCCAACACGGTCTGATTGAGATGCCGCTGAGAACATGATTGATCTCAGCGGCATGGGAATTACTCAGGAAAAAAGCAAATCAAATGCTTTGATATACGCTTTACCCTTAGTGGTGATCTTGACGTAAACACCTTTAAGAGGCATGCCCTTCGGTGCGTCTATCTGATCTACCAACTCAAGTTTGAGTAACTTCTTGTAGTACGCAGTGACCTGCGTACCTGTTAATCCGGTTAGTTCAGCAACCTGAGGTTTTGTCAGTGGTGTCTTTTTTTCTTGAGAACCGACAGCTCCCAGAATTGCAACCAGTGCGCTGACATCATCAAAATCCAGTTTTTTTGCAGTACGTGCCATATTTAATTATCGCTAGTTATTTAAGTTGTACATCAATTATAAGGGTGTGCCGAACCCTGAGGGCGACCGACACCGGCCATATAATCGCATATCACATGCGCTTGCGCCTATTCCAGTAAAAGATAATAAATAACGAGAAGATAATTCAGTTGCTTTATAACGTGTTGGCAAACACATCTTTCGTTTCAAAAAACAGAGAATCCTGTTGGATTGCATATCTTTTGTTAACACACGAGTGAACATCTTTATACTGCCATGACACAGCCAATCGCGAAAACAGGAAACGTACTTACGGTATTGCCAAACGTGATGTTTCGTTTTTGATGTTGTCTTTTCCATGAGATGAAGCCTTTAATTCCAGTTATTGCCACTGGCCATCTGAATATTACTGTGCTGATAAAGTCCTGTAACTTGTCGAAAACCAGACCCGTCTCCTATGCGAGTGCACTATCGCTTCTCCCCTCTAGCGTTGCGATCTACTACTGTGAGCACTTTTTAGCTCAGGCTCATTTTCCCAAAGCTGTGATTTCCAAACGGGAGCGTGGCAGATAATTCTGTCTCCGACGGCTTTGTGGACTCACCATCCGCCTTTTACTATCGCCCGATTGTCGATCCATATCGTTGTGATATCTGTTAACGGCCTTGAGCTGCCGTTACTCTCATTCCCGTCAATCGCCTCGTTTATTCGAGCATCGGCCCTCGGAAAACTGAATTTAATGTTGAGGCATCACACGGTTGGCTGCCCGGGTGTCTACATCAGCCCAAACTATCAGAGATTTTTTTCAACATTGCGGCGAGCAGAGAATTTCAGGAAGAAGCTGAGGCCTGCGTGGAAGACATGACAACAACTGCGCAGTACGCGTCGATGAATGAGTAACGGAGCTCATGTGGCCGAGTAATAGCCGACGATATCACCATCAGTTGTCACACCGAGACCGTTCAGCAAGCGGTTGGCACAGGGGAGGATCAATGATCTGATTGGCCTCTAGAATTTCCCCGTCTGTCAATCCATAGTCCTTGAGTGGCTGCACATCGTCTTCCTGCATGTCTCCAGGCGCCAACGTCAGCTTCTGCGCATAGATCAGCAGAGCTAGTTCCTTGCCGCTGAACATATGCGGTGGGGCACGGGTTTTCAGTGCCCTTTCAATTTTACTCGCCCGTTCACTGTCATTAATCAGATGAGCCGCATTCGCCCAGTGACTGGCTAGCGAGTAGTCGCAGCCATTGAGAATAGACACATACGATGCAATGGTTTTCTGTAACCTTGTGGGTAATGGTTTTCTGTAACCTTGTGGGTAATGTGTTGGCCGAGTCGTGTAATGCAGCACGATAGAGCGCTACGTGCCTGCGCCAAGTACTGGGGCGTAGTGAATCCACGCGCATGACGTTATCGACTGTGCCATGAGGTGTACGCGCAAGATCAAGCGCTTTTCTGAGGGACGGATCCGCCTTTTCATCACTGATCATTTAGATCCACGCTGTCATTTCAACCACCTCTTGTCATCATCGAAAACAGCATTCGTCGGATCACCGTTCATAGATCTTTCGCGAGCGTCTCTCAAGACGACTAAACCAGGTTGCCAGTCCGAAACAGACGACGAAGTACATGGCGGCCACGACGATCCACGTTTCAAACCGCCGGCCTGTAGAAATGGCTATCTCACTGCCCATGAAGGTCAGTTCCTGCACAGAAATCAATGACACGATTGCACTGTTCTTTACAAGCAGGATGAACTGATTTGCCATGGGTGGCGCAACGGCTCGTAGTGCCTGCGGAATCACGACCAATCTGAATAGCTGGAACGGTTTGAGTCCGACACTCTGACCAGCTTCGGTCTGCCCTTTGGGCACTGAGCGGATGCCGGCCCGAACTATTTCTGCGATGTAGGCTGCTTCGAACATCGCCAGACAAACAACACCGGAGATGAGATTTTCCAGTAGCTGAGGTGGACCCAGCAAGGTACCCATGATGCGTTTTCCATCAGGCCCCAATTCGCGTGCCCATACATCGATTCCCAACGCTGGAACAATCTGGGATGAGATAAAAAAATAGAAGACGAAGATAAAGACCAACGGTGGAATATTGCGAATCAGGCCCACATAACTGACAGCAATTAATCTGGGGAGCAATCGGCTCAGTGTTGCCATGATTCCCAGTAGCAAACCAAGCAGACTGGCCAGCACCATGGACCAGAAAGAGAGTCGCAACGTGGTGAGTAGCCCTTCCAGCAGAACATTCGGGCGCCACCAACCACCCTCTTCACTACGAATGATCAATACCTGCGGTAGGAAATTCCAGTTCCACTTATAGACCAGTACGCTGGATAGGTTCTGCCACAGATACACAACGCTTGCCAGCGTGACGGCAATGACCACGATATCGACAATGCCGAACGCGCGCTTCCTGTTGGGATCTGGATACATCCAAGGCAGATGGCTGGTAAATGCGGTAAGACGTGCAAACTGGCAACTTTCAGCCAGCTCGCACCTCACGGCAAACGCTACTCCGCTATCTTGTTACCCCACTCGCGACCACCAAACCAGTACTCATGACGCGCATCCAGCCAGCCACTACCACGATTGATAAGAATCCAGTTGTTGAAGAAATTCAACGCATCCGGATCGCCCTTACGTAGCGCAAAACCCTCGTTACCTGGGTCAATCTTGGTGTCCGTAGGGCTGAATACAACGTCAGGATTTTCATAAATAGTGAACGCTGGCAACGGTTGTGACCCCATCAGTGCGTGGGCATTTCCGTTGAGAACTTCTTGCAGAACCTGCCCTTGATCGTCAAATTGTCTCAATGTTGCCTTGGGGAAATTTGTCTGGATATAAGAACAAGGTGTAGCTCCTCGACGGCAGGCAAATGTCACATCAGTACTGTTGTAGTCGTCAGGCCAGCTGAGTCCCTCAGCAATCTTCTTGTTAGCCATCACACCCAGCGAAGAATTAGCGTAAGCATCAGTAAAATTGACTGTCAGGTTTCGCTCGGGAGTGACCGTCATGCCGCCGATGATAACGTCGAATTTACCAGCCAGCAGCGCAGGAATAATGCCATCCCATGCAGTAGGGATGTACTCGATTTCCACGCCCATGTCTTCAGCGAGTTTTCTCGCAACATCTATTTCGAAACCAATTAACTCACCTTCCTTGTCGCGCATGGCCCAAGGTACGAAGGTGGACATGCCGACTCGCAGCACTCCGGCTTCCTTGATGGACTCGATGACGCTATCCTGAGCATGAGCAACAGTACCTATCAAAAACGCACATGCCAGTATTCCGGCGCCGATAAATCCTCGGCGTGACATCAACTTTCGTATTTTCATAATGCTGTTTCCTGATATTGATAAAAGGCACTACAGTCAAATGCCGAACAAATTATATGGCACGATTTATCTGGCATACCCTCTTCGGACTCGAGCTTCGAGCCGTGATGCCAGATAAGACAGACTGATGGTCATGGCTAAATAAATACCGGCAATAGTGAACCAGACTTCGAAACTCAGAAACGTATCGGCTATAACGTTCCTGCCCTCATTGGTTAAATCGAATATTGCAATCGTGGACACTATTGCCGAGTTCTTGATGATATTGACCAGCGCAGATGTCATCGGTGGCAACATGATCGGTACGGCCTGCGGCAAAACGACACGTGCGTAGACCGGGGCGCGACGCATGCCCAGCGACATCGCACCTTCCCACTGCCCTCGCTCTACGGACAATACGCCGCCACGGATTATTTCCGAGATAAAGGCAGCTTCAAAAAATGCCAGACACAACACGCCTGTCCAGAACCGATCGATACCAATGATGGGAGACAAGACAAAGTAGAACAGGTACATCTGAACCAGCAATGGCGTGTTGCGAACTAGCTCCAGATAGAGAGTGGATACCAGGTGACCTGACCAGGATCGGGACAATCGTAACAGGGCCGTTGTCAGGCCTACAAAAAAAGCTACCACCGTGGCCCACAAAGTAATTTCGAGCGTGACCAGCGTACCTTTGATTAAAGGCCCCCAGATCAGCTCACCGTCGATAATTCGATAGAGGTAGCGCGGAATGCGATACCACTGCCAGTTGTACCCCATTGACGTGGCACCCAGATATATTCCCCACGCGAGCAGTCCAGCACCTATAAGGAACAGGACCCAGTCTGTCAACTTCTGTTGTCGCGCACGACGGTCGTCTGTACCGTCGAGTACTGTCCGGCCCATACTGGTCGCCACGGCTTCCTTTAGGTGCTTTGGCCACGTAGCGAAGGTGCTGCGTGTGGTTGATAGTCTATCGCGAAGGGAGAGTCTGTGCAAAAACCTCTGCAATTCTCTGATCAAGTCCGGCGGAATGCGGTATTGTCTCGCACATAATGAATCGCATTACTCTTTGCACGATCAACGCGCGCTACATACACGCATCGCTGGGGCTCCGCTATCTCTACGCGAATATGGGCGATCTGCAAAGTTGCACCACCTTGCAGGAATTCACCCTGGAGCAACGAGCAGAAGATATCGTTGAGCTGCTGCTCAAGAACGATGTGAGTATCATCGGTTTTGGGGTGTATATCTGGAACATTACACTCACCACTGAAGTCATTCGACTGCTTAAGGTTGTACGGCCTGATGTAAAGCTGGTTATTGGTGGTCCAGAGGTCAGTTACGAACTGGATGAGCAGCCCATCTGTCAACTGGCTGATTTTATCGTTACTGGTGCGGCGGATGTAAGCTTTGCCGAACTATGCTCAGAGATTCTGGACAACAAGGCGCCTGCTCGGCAGGTATCGTCTCTGCCCCTTGAAATCGACGCCCTGACATCACCTTACCCATTTTATTCTAACGATGATATCGCGCACCGCGTTATCTACGTGGAGGCATCTCGCGGCTGCCCTTTCAAATGTGAGTTTTGCCTGTCATCACTGGACAAAACCGCTGTCGCCTTTGATCTGCCCAAGTTTTTGCAACAGATGCAGCAACTGATTGAACGTGGCGCAAGGCAGTTCAAGTTCGTTGATCGCACCTTCAACCTGAAAGCTGATACAAGCCGACAGATTCTGGAGTTCTTTCTGTCGCATATCGACAAGGGACTGTTTCTGCACTTTGAACTGATACCCGATCGTCTACCCGATATTCTTCTGGATTTGCTGCCGCAGTTCCCACCGGGTTCGTTGCAGTTCGAAATTGGAATTCAAACATTCAACGCAGAAGTGCAAAAGAGAATCAGTCGAAAGCAGCAGCACGAGAGAACCTGTCATAACCTGAAATGGTTACGAAGCCATACCACAGCGCACATTCATACTGATCTGATATTTGGTCTGCCCGGCGAAACACTGGACAGTTTCGGTGAGGGCTTTGACCTTCTGTATTCACTCGGTCCGCAAGAAATACAAGTGGGCATACTTAAGCGCCTACGCGGAACTCCCATCTCCCGGCACACGAAAGAATTCGATATGCGATACATGAGCACTCCTCCCTATCGCATACTGGCCCATCGTGATGCAGATTTCGATACAGTGCAGCGCATGGTGCGCTTTGCACGCTACTGGGATCTCATCGGCAATTCAGGTCGCTTCCCCAATACGCTGACGCCTCTGTTGGGCCCGCAGCCATTTCACAGATTCATGGCACTTAGCGACTGGCTATTCGCAACAACGACGCAAACTCACAGGATTGCACTACCACGACTATTCGATCTGCTTCACCAATTCATGATTCGCGAGCTGTCGGCACATCATTCCAAGGTGGAAACGGCCCTGATAGAAGATTTTTCGCATAACCGGCTGAAAGGACAACCTGGTTTCATCAAGCGTCAACGTAATTCTGAGCAACAGGATCAACACCAGAAGCTGTCTGGAGCTCAGCGACAGCAGCGCCATGTACACCCACTAGTCTAAAAACCCGGCCACGCAGTTAATTTGCGTTAAAATCCCGCTTACCCCAGACTCCAGCCTGGATTTTTCGAACCCGAGGCAATTCATGGTAGATCGCGCTTCCCGAAAATCACCGCCCCACACCACTCTCAGTGCGGTTCAGTGACAACAGACTCACCAACAGATGGTAGATCAAGCGCTGTAGCCACCACAGAACGCTACGGCATTCCAGACACCCCGTCGGATGCCATCCTTGACGGTATTGCACAAGCGGCAGCTAACTTGTGCGAAGTGCCCTTTGCTTTAATAGACCTCGTTGACAGCAAAGGCCAACGGTCTAGAACCTGCATTGGCATGTCAAAGCCGCGCACCTGTCCTGATCTGACTTTGCTATCCAACATCATCTCGCAAAGATCTGAATTTGTTGAGATCAAGGACACCCACCAGGTCACAGGCTTCAGGAATAGCTCATTGGCCTCCAGTGCCCCGGACGTTCGATTTTGCGCAGGCAGCCCACTGTCAAACGGAAAACTGTCCGAAGTATTCGGTACTTTATGCGTTGTTGATTACGAGCCACGGAAATTGTCTATCGCACAACGCGACGGGCTCGCCCATCTCGCTCAAGTCATTACCGAGCTTGTGACGGAACGTCGGCGATCGGCAATCGCAGCTATCGATCAAGTCCTTGAACAGGCAGTAGGCCAATCTGTGTTAATCACCGACCCGAATCTACCAGACAATCCGGTGACGTATATCAACCGAGCATTCGAGGTGATGACAGGATATTCCCAAGACGATCTGCTGGGTAAAGACTGTCGAGTACTACAAGGCAAGGATACTGATGACATCGCGGTAGCTCAATTATACAACGCTATAAAGGCGCACGAGCCTTGCACTGTCGTCATGAAAAACTATCGCAAGGACGGCACGATGTTCTGGAACGAAATTTCGATATCACCCATAAAGGATGATTCGGGCAAGACCATCAATTTTGTAGGCATCCAGAACGATGTCACTGATCGGCAAAACGCCCAAGAGCATAAAATCAAATTGGCTGAAGCAACAGCCCGAATGGAGAAGGCGCGTGCATCCAATAGCCAGCTTGCACAGATTGTCGAAGACTCACTCAATGAAATCTATGTAGTCGACGCTGATTCATTCACCATTGTGGTTGCCAATCGAGCTGCACGAGAACATCTGGGTTACACGTCTGAGGAACTGCAACAGATGATGCCTTGGGATGTTGTCGTAGACCTTACTCCTGACAATATTTGCGAGATCACACTACCGTTCAAATCCGGCGATCTCAACGAGCTTATTGTGGAATTGGTTCACCGGCGTAAAGACGGCTCTACCTATCCGGTTTCCACGCACCTGCAATTCATGGCATCGCAGACGCCACCGGTCTACACCGCTATATCTCATGATATTTCTGATCGCCGGCATCAGGAAGAACTCATCAATTTACTTAATCGAGCCATCGAAGCGGTGGATGTCGGGGTCTCGATAACCGATGTCAGCCAGAATAACCACCCACTGGTATACGTCAATCAGGCCTTGTGCTCTCTTACAGGCTACAGCCGTGATGACTTGATAGGGCACAGCTTGCATGTTCTGCAAAGGGGTAACGAGCACCAACCCGAGGAACGCAAGATTCAGGAGGCTCTGGCCAAAGGGGATCCCATTCATATAGTGACAGAGTGTATGCGTCAGGACGGATCGAACTATATGGCAGAGCTTGCACTTTTCCCAGTATGCAATGCCCACGGTACACTGACAAACTACATAGGCATACGCAGAGACATTACTGTAAAGCTCGAGCAGGAAGCTCGCTCCCATGAGACTAGAAAAATCGAAGCTATCGGCAGGCTCTCCGGTGGAATAGCTCACGATTTCAACAATCTGTTGAGTGTTATTTCCGGCAACCTGGAACTTCTCGATATCGACATTACGAACGAGAACCAACGAGGCTATCTCAATGAGGCCCGCTTTGCCGCAGACATGGGGGCGCGACTAACACGCCGGTTGCTGACATTCGCACGACAACGTCGACTCGATCCTGTTGTTTTAAACGCCAATGATCTGATTATCGACACCATAGAACTCCTGAGATCAACCATTGGGGAAACCATCACACTGTCATCCGGGCTGGCATCTGATCTGTGGACGATCCAGGCGGATCCGAGTGAATTTGAGAATACCGTGATCAACCTGACCATCAACGCACGCGATTCCATGCCCGGGGGCGGCACCATAAAGGTCGAAACCAGAAATGTGCATTTCACCGAGAACAATGCCGAGCACGGCATCCTGATTCTGCCAGGAGACTATATAAGATTTACGGTAACAGATACTGGTAGCGGTATGACGGAAGAGGTCAGAGCACGGATTTTCGAACCGTTTTTCACCACAAAAGAACCCGACAAGGGGACTGGCATGGGCATGGCTACTGTGCACGGCTTTGTTCATCAGTCTGGTGGCCATATAGATATCCACTCTGAACCCGGGCGCGGCACAGTGGTTAGCCTCTATCTGCCCAAGTATCTTGAAGCAACCCCGGTTCGTACAGAAACCCGAGCTACCAAGGTGAACCCGTCTGAAACTGACGCACTGATACTGGTGGTTGAAGACAACGATATGGTTCGCGAGTTAACCGTAAACCAGTTAGAACTTTTGCAATTTACGATCAAACAGGCTAGTAACGGTACAGAAGCCATTCGTCAACTCAAGAATAATCCCGACATTGATCTGGTACTGTCCGACATCGTGATGAGTGGAGGCATGACCGGATACGATGTTGCTCGATGGGCGTGGGAGCACCGACCTGACGTTAAGGTCCTGCTGACTTCAGGGTACAGCGAGCAACAGGTTGAAAACAACGCAGATCAGATCAGAACGCTGCAAGTACTCTACAAACCCTACAGTCTCATTGACTTGCAACAAGCGATTGTTGCAAGTCTTGAACACAGGGAAGAGTCTACCTAGGCATCCTGCAACGCTTGACCTACCCTGATCCGGCACTTAACCGGAATGGGGGTTAAAACTGAACCTTCGGTACTCTTTGTTCCAATTCTTGTAACCGGTTATCCAACGGCGTCTCAGGCCATCGCGAGGGTGCCGATCTGGCTCCCCAATCGATGTTCAAGGTGTTGCCACCACCTGAGGAGAAGCCTGATTCGATGTCCTGAAAACCTTCAGACGTACCCAATGCGAAAACACCACCTGCCGCTACGCCAAGTCCAAGCACCCCGGCAAACACAATTTTGATGACGCTATAGGGTCGCTCGCCTCTTACCTTACCTGTTCTGCCATTAACCACAAACCGGTACGTCTTGTCGCGGAACTGAAAACCTGCTGTCCATAAGGGCAGCAATACATGCTTGAAAGTTGTATCACTGTGTTGTGTACGCAGGCTAGTGATGCGTTGCTGGTCTCCTCCTATGGCACGCTGTACATCGGTACGGATGACAGTGTCCATGGTTTTCTGAGCAATGTTAAAACCTTCATCCAGATCGACCTGATACACCTCGCTACTGAAACCTGCCAGGTAGTCTTCTGTATAGGGCACAAGATTCTCAAGATCCCAGGGTGCCAGCCAGTCGGTAATCTTGCGGGGTAGCGTCTTTGTGGCACCCACCAGTACATCATCGAAGTGGCGTGATGTTCTTCCACTGGCAGGATACCAGCGTATCTTGGGAACCTGGCGTGTCCGCGTTACCCGACGACCGTTCTGCGTTGTGGTATAGCGCTGCGTGACGTAGTAAACCTCACCTCGCTGACCACGATAGGCTGTAGCGGTATCACTGTCATACGTCCAGTAAGGCACGTAGACACCATTCAGCGATGCATCACTGCGAGCGTATTTCTTGAGCTCATTCGGTGCAAACCATCGTTGCTTCAGCCATTGTCGGTAAGCATCTCGCGCAGCATCTGCTGTAATGGCGAATGGCAGAAGGCCCTTTGGTTTAAGAGGCTTTGACTCGCTGGTCTGTGCCACTACATCTGTGCCACAAAACGGGCACTCGCCTGCATGAATATGAGCATCGAGTGCAAACTGTGCAGCGCAGTTCGGACAACTGATCACGTTATCGCCAGGATCAACATTCGCCGACGTCTGCAACTGTCTGAGAGCTGTGTGAAAATCCAGCTCTTTCAGCACATCCGTACTGTTGGCGATAGCGTTCATGTGCCCGCAGTACTGGCACTCAAGTGACTGAGTCCCGATCGCATAGTGCAACACAGCGCCACACTGCGCGCACGGAAAACGCTTCTCGGTCAAGGCCTTGGTAGTCGCTTCCCCAATATGACGAGCATGGGAAGAATCGTCTGCCCAGTCATACTGCTCAACCGCAGGATCATCAGCTTGCCGACTCGCCACTCGCTCCTGTAGTTGCGCCTGTGAGCGCTCACCCAAACTCATTTCATGAAGAAGGAATGGGCGGTGGTGTGGCTACAGGTTTCAGCCAGATATCCTCAAGCTCACTAACGCTCTCAGCCGGCTGCCACTCGCTCATTTGTGGTGACCACACCAGAGTTTCAGGCTGTAATCTTCCGGATGCTACCTGTTGCTTCATCAGTTCGACCGTGTAAGGGCCTTGAGCAGCACCATCGGTAACCATGTGGAAGACCATTGCTGACGAACCCGGGATGGGTGGTGGCATGGCACTTGATGCGGAACCTTTGAGGCTGTCGCTCATCTGGTTGGCCATGGCAAAACCCATTCCCATGCCAATGCCATCCGACGCGCCGCCACCCGGGTTCTGTGCAGCAGCTTCCATCGAAGCGCCTGTCTGGTACTGGATATAACGATCTAGATTGCCTGTCATGCCCATACTGGTTCGCTTGTCCAGCGCCTCGGAGACTTTGGGAGGCAACGAGATATTCTCGACCAGGATTCTGGTGAGCTCCAGTCCATATTCTCCAAACTCAGGCGCAATGCGGGTGGTCAGAAACTCACCTAGCTGATCATAGTTGGCAGCCATATCCAGCACGGGGATATTAGCACCACCGATAATCGTGGCAAAGCGAGATGTGATCAGGTTACGCAGCTGTGCACTGATCTCGTCAGTAGTGAAAACACCTTCAGTGCCCACGATCTCTCGGATAAACATCAGTGCGTCCGTGATACGCACACCGTAGGTACCAAACGCTCTGATACGTAAACCACCAAACTCGCTGTCTCGCAGCATCAACGGTTGCTTGGTTCCCCATTTGAGGTCGGTAAATCGACGCGCGTTGCAAAAATAGACTTCAGCCTTGAACGGACTTTGAAATCCATGCTGCCAATTCTGCAGCGTGGTCAGTACTGGCAAATTCTTGGTTTCAAGCTCATAAGTGCCGGGGCCTAGCACATCGGCTACAACGCCTTCGTTGACGAACACCGCGAACTGCGCTTCGCGAACGATGAGCTTGGCGCCATATTTTATCTCATTACCATAGCGCTCAAAGCGGTAGACCATGGTATTGCTGCTGTCGTCAGTCCATTCAATGACATCAACGAACTCACCGAAAAATTTTGCGAAAAGTCCCATGTCAAACTCCGGCAACAGGACGACTTTGCGATCGGGCTGAAGCCGTTTTGAGCGTTTCTTTCAACTCGATTTCCATGCTCTCGAGCTGCTTCTCTGCCTCCGCGCGTTGACGTTTTCCTTCATCAGCAATCTGCAGGCTCTCTTCAACCGTTGCTATCAGGTTTTCATTAGCGCGGCGCACAGCATTCACATCAAAGACACCGCGCTCTAGCTCTTCACGAACAGTCTTGTTCGCCGTTCGCAGGTTCTCAGCGTTTTTCTCCAGCAATTCGTTGGTCAGATCACTGGCAGCTCTGACGCTTTTAGCAGCTTCTGCAGAGCGAAAGATAGTAACAGCCTGAGCCAGCTGCTGACGCCACAAAGGTACCGTGTTAACCAACGTGGAATTAATCTTGTTAACAAGACCCTTGTCGTTCTCCTGAATCAACCGAATGCTGGGCAAACCCTGCATGGCAACCTGTCGTGTCAGTCGTAAATCATGGATACGTCGTTCAAGATCGTCGCGACCGCCACGCATGTCTCGAAGCTCCTGTGCCTGCAGCACGTCATCAGATTGCGCTGCTGCAGCTTCTGCTGCCGGAATCATAGTGTCGTCTATGTGCTTCAGCTTTTGCTCACCAGCAAGGATGTAGGCCTCAAGGTTATGGAAATATTCCAGATTCGCACCGTACAGCTTGTCCAGAGACTTGATGTCGCGCAACAACAATGTCTTGTGCTTCTCCAGGTCATCGGTGACCGTGTCTACCTGACGCCTTACACCTTCGTACTGCTGGATGAACTTCGCTACCGGCGTTACACCGCCGAATAACTTACGGAACAATCGCATAAAAAAACCAGGCTGATTGTTTGGATCGTAATCAGCGACTTCGAATCCGCGCAGCACCGAAACCATGTCGTTAAGCGAGCGACCTGCAGAACCCAGATCCTTGTTGCGCACGCCTTCCAGCATATTATCTGAAATGGTCGTAAGTTCCTGCTGCGCCTTGCTACCGAAGAATATAACCGAGTTACTGTCTGTGAGGTCTATCTCACTCATCAGTTGGTCAATTTGCTGCCGTTCCGCCGCGTCTATTTTTTCGTACGGGACTATGTCGTGTGCAAGGTCGGGCAGCAACTCGGTACCGGGCAGTATGTCAACCTCAGTGGCCACATCAGTTCGTGTTTGAGCCATGGATATTCTCCGTCGTGTGATAGTGAATTCAGGCGCTGACAGGATTTGTCATGGAGCGCCCTGCTACCTGTGAAACAACACCGTGCCTGCTGACAAGATGATTTAGCGTCTTCAGGTAACGCCTTCTTTTTCCAGCTGCATCTGCAAGACTTCGATATTGACGTCCAGATCACTTAAATTGTTTTCTTTCAACTTTAACTGCTGCTCGGCAACCACTGTTTCAATAGTGGTGAGCACGCGCCTGAAATTGTCCTCCAGTTCATGCGATTCGCCTTTGGTGTGAGTACGCGCGTAACCTTCGGTCACCTGTTGCGCACCATCAAGATAGACTTTCAGGAATTTTCGGGCGCGTCGTGCATCAACAGGATCATTCTCTACAGTATCGAGAATGTCACGCGCCTCCTTGACGATACGACGCAGCCTGTCCTTGAATTCTATGTTGTGGATGCGTCTACTCGACTGCTCGATGCTCTGCAACCTGCCTTCCGCCTCGTCTAGTAGATCCACCAGCTCTTCTGTGGTTATGCCTACGGCAGCAATGTCAGGATCGCGCCGTGCCGGATCAAAGTCATAATACAAGTAGCAGCCCAACAGCACAGCCAGACCGTACAGAACACTTTCCAGCATGGAGTAACGATCTGCCAGACCCAGCCAGGCGACTATGAACACCCCGACAGCTGCCAGGCAGGCACCGATCATCCGGTATTGGACCGTACTGGCTCGACGTCTCAGTCGACGTTTGCGCGCCTCATTGTCCAACCGGATGCCTTTGCGTATCAACGTAGCGGCCGTCAGGGTAAGTATCAGACCAGCAGAGCGCGACAGCGCTTCCAGAAGATTGCCGTCCATCAGAGAGAAAAAGGCTGCGGGAAGCAAGGGCAACGCTAGCAGATACAGCATGAACCCACGCCACAAAACCTTAGGCTTGGTATCCGACTCAATGCGGGTAACAGCAGCCATGATCAGCCCAGAAACGCTTGGCAGGAAATCATGCCAACGGTTGCGAGCAAGATGAAGAATCCGATAACACGTTGAAGGGCTTTTGGCATGCTGGTTTACTCAAGGGTTGCGCTTAAGGAGATAGACCCGTTCATCGAGCGTTTCAAGGCCTCTGTCGGCCAGATTACCCAACCTCTCAGGCCCACTGTGATGTTCAACGACGCTAATCTGGAAATTTTCACCTAGCAATGTCTGCACGTCGCTATCGGGTACTGAAAAAGGAGGACCTTTCATCTTGCTCTGATCATACTCAATTGTCAGCAGGAGCCCGCTAGCTCCGAGCCTTGTCAGGCTAGCTAGTTGTGCTGTGTAGTCTGCGCGCATGGACGGTTTCATGGCAATCAGAGAGGCCCTGTCATAAAAGGCGCCGCAGTGGTCAATATCCTTTGCATGCAGGGCAAAGTAGTCGCCCGCCCACATGTCAAGACCTTCAGCGTCTGCAATACCTGAAAAACGGTGAAATCCCGCCATCTTTGTTTCCGTGTATTCCAGCCTGTTCTCAGCGTAGAAAGCCTTGATCGCCTTTACGCTGAGCTCTATTCCCAGCACTTGGAAACCGTTCTGATGTAGCCACAGCATGTCGCTGGACTTACCGCAAAGCGGTACGAATACGGTGGTTCTCTCAGGCAACGCCAACTCAGGCCAGTACCGTATCAGGCGCGAATTGACGTTTTTCTGATGGAAGCCTGTGCGGTTCTCAGACCAGGCCTTTTGCCAGTACTGTGCGTCCATAGCATTATCAGTTGAATAGGTTCAAGGGAATGCATCGTCTGCCTGAACTGGCTCCCATTCCCGCCAGCCCTTGAGCATCGGAAAATACAACCCCAGGTGAATGGGTCGCTGCTCCAGATGTCTCATGATATCAGCATAGCGATTGAGTTGATCAGCATAGCGCACTTGCTCACTGTCAAGAAATGTCTCTAGCTGGCCCCCAGAGTGGTCGCCTGTCTTGAAATCGACAATCCAGCGCATGCCCTTGTCATCAACGAAAGTTCTGTCGATTACAATTTTCTGAACCCCCGACAATGCAGGCCCGAATAGCGAGCCCTGAGCGGGTAGATCGCCCGATGCACCTGAACGGGTCGGAGCAGGAGCACACCGAGGCACCGATAACGCCCACTCTGAGCGAGCCTGCTCGTGCGGCATCAGTAACCACCGGCCTCGTTCATCCGCCATTGTGTTTTCAACAGCGCGCAACACCTTCGCAGTCACCCTATCCAGGTTGTGGTCGCGAACGCCAAGGTTACGCAACTGGCGGCGTGTAACGACTTCTATCGCAGCGAAATCCATAGCCTCAAGGTTCAAGCCACTGTCCGCTATGCTTTGCAGCTGTTGATGCACGACGGTGCCGACATCCCTGGCCTCCCTGCCTGCCCAGGAAAACTCGACGCTGTCATCAGCATCTTTTTGCCTCGCCTTGTCGGTCAGCCACTGAAACTGTTCAAAGTGTGGAAATTCGGATGTCAGCGGCAAACGCTCGAACTCAGGAACCGATATCACCTCAACCGCAGTTTCTCCCGGCATATCAGCAGTATCAGCAGTATCAGCAGTATCAGCAGTATCAGCAGTATCAGCAATATCAGCAGCAGCAACCGCAGCGGCAACCGTGTCTTTCACAATCGGCCATAACGGATTGAGTAGCGATGCCTGAACAGGGGTCCTGAGTTCACCTTCGGCATTCTTTGCAGTCCGCGCAATCACATGCAGATGTTGGCGCGTCCGGGTGCAAGCAACGTAAAGCAGACGCAGCTTTTCCTGAGCATCGCAACGTTCGCGCGCTTTGCGGACCAACCGGTTAAGCCGATCTCGTCGTCCGGGGTGCAAACCGGACTGCTCGAACGGCGCCAGCTGTAGTTGAGGCCGTCCATCCAGTGTACTTTCAAACCAGTTCAGCAGCTGAGTGCCATCAGCTCTGGGTTGCCGGTCCAATGCCGGCAGAATAACTGTGTCGAACTCCAGACCTTTCGACTTGTGTAAGGTCATTATCTGAATCTGGCTACCTGCGTCATCAGGCTGTTGGGCATACAGAGACTGCATGGCTTCATCCATCACACTTTTCTGCCAGAGCAATCCATCTGTTTCAAGTTTTACAAGGCGCTCGATCGCGCGCTCTGCAGCATTTGCATCAATTTCATCACGGCATACAACAGGACCACCCAACTGCAACCAGACAGACTCAACCCACGGCATGAGCTGGCCTCGGTTAGCACGCTTCAGCGCTGGCTCCAGTACATTCATCAGCCGTGCCACTCGTGCCTGACCCTCTGGTGACAGTCGCGCTATACGCTCAGACTCTCGCAGCAATTCAACCATGGCAGCCTTGGAACCGCCCTCCTCTACCAGCGTGTGCAGGTCATGCAGGGTCAAGCCAACGAAGGGCGCTCGCAACAGCGCCAGCCAGTGCAACCTGTCGTGCGGGTAGCGCATCGCAAGGCATAACGATAGCAAGTCTCTGACAACAGCACGCTCACCCACAAGATCCATATCAATGGACTGATAGGGCAGATCGGCAGCTCGTAATGCTGCAAATATCTCCGCAGCCTGGCCACGTGTTCGGACAAGGATAGCCACCTGATGATCAGGATCATCCGTTAGCGCTTGATGAGCAATGTTTGCGACCAGCAAAGCTTCATCTAACTTGTTTACATCAATCAAGGGATGTACGGTGACACTACCCTCAACGGTGAGGTGTGCTTTTGATGAGGCATAGGGAACCGCACCGCTGTCTGCCTGTTCACGAGCAGGGAAGATGCGCTTAAAGCTTTCGTTCACCCAGTCAACAACCACAGGGGAGGCGCGAAAGTTCACGCTCAGCGTAAGCGGCGTAAGCTTAACAGGCCCTATTCCTGTGTCTCTGGCCTGTCCGAACAACGCGACATCACCTTCACGGAATCGGTAAATTGATTGCATAGGGTCACCTACTACAAAAAATGTACGTCCGTCGCCCTCGCTCCAGCCACTTACCAACTGTTCAAACAGACGAAATTGTGTCTGCGAGGTATCCTGAAATTCATCCACCAGAATATGCTTGAGCGACAGATCCATGGACAGCGCAAGGTCTGTTGGCTCGTCCTCCGTGCCCAACGCGCGTTGCGCCCTTTCGCAGAGCTCGGGGAAATCTACGATTCCGCGTTCGCTGAAGGCAATCTGTAACTCCGTTAGCAAGTCAGGCAGCACACTGAGCAGCTCGCTTAACAGTTGCCATTGCTCGTCACCGTATCGAGGATATGGCAGGCTGCAGACTTCAATCAACGCTTCCACAAAATCGGGCGAGTCACGTACCACATCCAGAATGACTACCATCTCTTGCTTGTGCGACTCCAGCAACGAGGCATCTACCTCTCGCTTTTTGGCATCACTCTTTGCCGGAAACCCGATGGCCTTGGTAACGCCTTTGCGTACTTCGGGCTTACTCGTCAGCAGCGCTTTGCCTATACTGTCCCATCCTGCAAGATCGTCCAGTTCGCAGCTGGGCAACTCCTGCATTTCAAACCAGGCTTGTATTTCTGGCTCCAGCGCATCGGCATCACCTTCACTGTCCTGCAGCAAGAATTCATACGCTACTCTCAATCGAGCTGGAAGCGCAGCGTCTAGCTCTTCAGGTACACAGGCGCACAAATTAGCCAACCTGGATTCAACCAGATCAGCCAGCATGCTTTCCAGGACAAGCCTTAGATGATCATGGTCGGTGCCTACACCATAGACATGACGCTTCCACTGGTCGCGATTTGCCAGCAGGTTGGCCAGTAACGACTGCGCCTGCTCGAGCCGGTTACCCAGCTGTAGCAGTACACGCCGTAGATCACCCAGATTAGATTCGATAAAACGGCCAGCTACATCCCGATAAAGTCCGGCTGCCTGTTCGATAACACCGGTAGGCGCACCAAGAGCCGATGTTACCGGCAATCGATGAGCTAGCTGCGTAGCCAGTGCATCAATGGTTCGCAGATTCAGGCGCTGCGGATTTCTGATCAGCTGCCATTCAAGCTCTCTATCTCTGTCCAGCACCCGCTGAGCCAACGCCAGTCCTTCAGCTTCATAATCGTCACGCGGGGTAAAACCTTGCTCGACACGTTGCAATGTTTCTACAACGCGCTGACGCATTTCACTGGCAGCCTTGCGGGTAAACGTGATGGCCAGTACTTCTTCTGGCACCTCAACTATTGCCAACAACGTTAGAACACGTCTTGTCAGCAACTCCGTCTTGCCAGACCCGGCAGGCGCTTGAACAATAAAGGAGGTAACCGGATCTAGCGCCTGCAGACGCACCCCGGCATCTGCCGGTGCACTCATGGGAGTTCTCCTTCATCCAACGGCTCGCCGTCATCAATGCGACACAAGGGTTTAAGTTCACAGTGAAGACAAGCTGTTTTCATCGGTGTGACAGTGGCCAGCCCACTCTGCACTTCGGCTGCTATCGCATCCAGAGATTCCTGCCAGTGGGCACGCCAGTCAGACCAGCCTTCAAGCTGTCGAGTGGTGGCCTGCCCGCCTCGCGACTTGTTAACCGTAGTGTTGACTTTGGGTAGCATTGCATCATCGCTGGCAACACCTTTGAAGCCACATTGGTTGCGAGCTACTTGCGCAAAGCTTACCCCCTTGATTTCCTCGTTGGTCAGAACATACAGCGGTAATTGCGGATTAACGATTCGGGTATCCGCCCAGGTGCTGACCTTGTTTGACGTGCCTGTCTTGTAGTCGACCACCACCAGCGATCCGTCCACCCGATCAATTCTGTCCAGCATCACTTTCATCCGGATACCGCCGTGTTCAATCTCCTGACGCTCTTCAAGCGATACCACCTCGAACGCCTGCCGAGGTGCTTCACATTGCAACAACCATTCACTAATCAATTCTTGCAGCCTTACCCGCTCAAGCTCACACAGCGCCCTCGGTACCTTGTTTGCAATAATAGCTTCATCGATTGCAGCCAGAATTTTCTCTTGTAGCCTTTCAGAATCCAGCGCGATCATGTTCTCGTGTGTGCGAATCTCTTTCCAGAAAAGCTCCAGCACGTGATGCAACAGTGTGCCGTGCTGACGAGGATCCAGCCCAAGGCCTGCCTCCTCCAGAGGACGAATATGCAAACGGTGAAGTGCAAATGCACGAAAAGGACATAGAGCCTGATTCTCAAAAAGCCGAGCACCGCCCCGTACATCACTGCCTTCAGGTAGTGCCGGACCATGACTATCCTGGACGGACTCCAGAGACAGACTTGAACGGATGATCGACACGGGGTCCACAACACCTATATCTGCGTGTAATGGTTCAAGTCGTGCTGTCGCCTCTTTCAGGTTCTCCTCACTGCAAGACACCGTTGGAATGTGCGCAGCTTCTAGCTCATTGCCATCACGGTTCAGTGCGTGACTGGCAATGATGAGCGGGGCCTGCGAACACCATTGTGTAAACTCAAGCTCAGCCAGCGCCAGTCGCGCAGTAGCAGAGGCATTCGGGACCCCGGCTGTTTTTTGCTGGGCTATTGGCAGAAATGGCGTGGGCGAGCTGGTAGCAGGCCACTGCTCGGTGTCCAGCCCTGCGAGCCACAGGCAATCGAAGGCGATGCCATGACTTTCCAGCCTGCCCATGATTCTTATCGGCGTACCGGGCGTCTCCAATTGAAAGATCTGATCTCTGGCCAGTTTTCGCACCATCCTCAAGGCATCGTGCGCGGAGATGTTTTCACCGTCATCCAGTAATTGCAGATTATCGAGGCATTCCATCCACGAAGATACCGCCTGATATTCATCGCTTTCCATGCCTTTACCAGGCCACCCAAACGCCTTCAACCACTCGCTGTATCGGGATGCCCATTCGCTTGACGTGGTGGCAGCAAGCTTGCGGGTTTTCAGCAGACGCTTCAGCGGGTTTGATAGCTTGCTGCCGCTGTACAACTGCTGCGTAAAATTCTGCAAGTCCAGACTACGAACGCGTTCTTCGCGCAGGCGCCTGTCCATCTGTTCGCGACGCCGCGACTCGCTGGTAGCCGCTTCCAGGTAAGGACTGAGTAGTAACGCTGAGAGTTCGCTGCTCGCTAACGAGGAAACCGACAATTCAAGCACTGCCAGTGCACTGTGAACAACGGTGGTATCGGCCAACGGTAATCCAATGGACAAATCGTAGGGACGACCTGTCTGTCTTATCTTACTCGGCGATAGCGTCGGAAAAAAAACTCGGTCAAAAGCCCGAAGCACAGTGGCTCTCTTGTTTTGCAAGTCCGGTACAACGAGTCCCAGTGACTGGCTTGGATCCCGCTCGATCTGGCCTCGCATATCGGTGGCAATTGCCAACATCTCCTGCGCATCATCAGCGTAACTGATCGAGTGTACGACAGCATCCGGCTCTGGGATTGATCTAGACACCTGAGTGCCTGCAGCAACCAATGCGCTCATGAGCGTTTCAATCTGCGGAGGCAACTGTAGAAAGCCCACAAGAATAATCGTTTCAGGCAACAGATTATTCAGCTTACCGTCGCTGATCAACGTACACAGATGATCGGCCAACATGCTGGTGTCGGTCCATTGCTCCTTATCCAGCAAACTACGGTAGCGTGTACTCCATCGTTGCCAGGCGTATTGATCACGCGGCAGATAATCATCCTCTGGAGGAAAACATTGCCAGACACAGGCAACTTCCCAGGCACGTCTGGCATCCCTGGCGGCGGCGTCCACATCCAGCAGTTCCAGCGCGGTATCCTGCTCGATGCACTGCTTCCACGTTCTCTGCTGTAGCAGATCAGGTAAAACGCTCAGCGGTGAGATCCCGCGCGCTAATGCCTGCGTGTGCAGAGCGCCCATCCAGGATCGGAGTGGCAATATATCCGGCGTCGCCCACCATGCATTGCCATGCTGCCATTGCCAGTGCTCAAACTGTGCATGGTGACTGCGCGCCAGCCGCTGGTTTACTGTAAGCAATACAGCACCCTGAGCAACCTTCTCGGAATAATTCATTGTTCATCCCCATCAGATTGAATGTCGATAAGTGTTGCGAATGGTACACGCCACCCGTGTGTTGATGAAAAAGCAGGCGCAGAACGATACAATCACACACGTTTAAAAAACCCGCCCACGGAAACCATAATCTTGAGCAAAACCAATCCCATTCTTGTCACCGGCGGTGCCGGTTATATTGGTAGCCATGTTGTCAAACTGCTGGGTGAGCGAGGCGAGTCAGTTATTGTGCTGGACGATCTCTCAACAGGCAACGCGGAAGCTGTGCTTCACGGCGAGCTAGTCATTGGCAAGACCGGTGACATGGAACTTGTCGGCAAACTGATCGCCGACAAGGGTATAGACACCGTCATGCATTTTGCTGCGCACACCATCGTGCCTGAAAGTGTCGAAAATCCTCTGAAGTACTATGCAAACAATACTTGCAGCACACGCAACCTCCTTCAGGCGTGCCAGGATCAGAGAGTCAAAAACTTCATTTTCTCCTCTACTGCGGCTACTTACGGTGAGCCAGATCACAACGATGGCCCGTGTAGCGAACAGCAGCCAACAGCGCCAATCAATGCCTATGGCACGTCCAAACTGATGTCTGAGGCCATGCTTCGGGATCTCAGTGCAGCAACGGATCTGAAGCATGTAGTGCTTCGCTATTTCAACGTGGCCGGCTCAGACCCGGACGGCCGCATTGGCCAGTCAACGCCTAAAGCCACTTTGCTGATCAAGGTTGCCGCTGAGGTAGCTGTCGGCAAACGCGAACAACTCTATGTATTCGGCACAGATTACCCAACCGACGATGGCACTGGCGTGCGCGACTACATCCATGTAACCGATCTGGGCAATGCGCATCTGGCTGCTCTGGATTATCTACGTGGCGGTGGCGAGTCGACTTTGCTCAATTGCGGCTACGGTCACGGATTCAGCGTTCGACAGGTCATTGACGCCGTTGAGCGTGCACATGGAGAACCTATCAAGGTCATTGAGCAACCCCGGCGTGCGGGTGACCCCCCTTCACTCATTGCAGCTGTGGACAAAATTCACAAGACGCTGGACTGGACACCTCAGTTTGATGATCTGGACACCATCGTCAAGACATCACTGGCTTGGGAGCGCACGTTGCTGGAACGTCAGCACAACGCAGATAAAGGCGGCTGAACAACCCACTCACTTTCACTGGTCAGAGCGTGATGTCTACTTGCGCCTGATCGGCCAGTGCCGTACGGGACACCAGAATATCGGAGATATGACGGTAGTAATGTAGATGTACCTTTGGCGGAAGCTCACCCAGTGCGTCGGTGGATAACTCCAGTGCGTTAACGGGGGTGAGCGCCGTTATACGATGCTTCTCGGCAGCGCCATTGATGAACCCGAGTTCGCCTACGCACTCCCCTTCCCCGAGTAAACGCACGAACTTGCTGCCGTGTTCAATGCGCACCGCACCATCGGTAACGACAAGCAGCCGGCGTTCTACCGAACCCGCTGTAATCAACGTCTCATTTTGTGCGAACGAACGTACCCTTACCCTTTCGAGTAGCTGGGCAATTTCAACGTCAGAGAATGCAAGAAAAAAAGGCAATCGCTGAAGCTGCCGGATCATGCGCTGCTGAGACGCAGGGCGTTTCTCGACGATGCTGAACCGTTCGATTGACGGCGCTAGCGCCTCAGCCATGGCCTGGCCTGTCTGATAGCGAGCCGATGGTTTCTTTTCCAGGGCCCTTGCCAGAACATCAGACAACTCTATGGGTAAATCCGGTCTTATGTCGTGCAGGCGCGGCGCGCTCCTGTGCACCACAGTACGAAACAGATCCTTGACCTTCTTTGCCTTGAACAGTTGTCTGCCGGTCAACAGTTCGAACAACACGGTTGCGAGCGAATAAAAGTCACTGGGCGGACCAAGCTCTCTGCCTAATATCTGCTCGGGCGACATGTAGTTGGGTGTACCCAGCGTCGGGCCCTGTTTTTTCAACCCGCCGCCGTCTCGCATACCCACTGCGATGCCAAAGTCGAGCAGTTTGACGACACCGTTATCACCCAGCATGACATTCGCAGGTTTTATATCACGATGAACAATGCCTCGGGAATGCGAGTAGTCCAGTGCCCGGCAGCACTCGGACACAATGCGCAGCGCCTCGTGCACTGGGAGTAATTTCTTGCCCTTGCCATATTCCTTCAAAGACTTGCCTTCGATGACCTCCATGACCAGGTAGTTCAGATCTTCGAACTGCCCCGCATCATGCACAGTAACGATGTTGGCGTGGGTTAGTCTACCGGCAGCGACTATCTCGGTCTGATATGCGCGCTGTGCCCCGGGCACCTTGCCAGTAGACACATGCGCCTCGCCGATGGGGGAGAGCTTGACAGCAACGTCCCGCCCCAGGAGATTGTCCAGCGCCTGATGCACCACGCCGCACGTGCCAGAACCAATCCGTCTGCCGATGGTGTACCGACCAATTTCATCCGGCACAGAGATGTCCAGAGGACGAATGGCGGCAGTTGGCGTCACTTTTTTGTCTGGCGATGAATCCTGCTTCGCCTCGGCTGCAGGACTTTTGGCGTCCGCGGCTCGTACACGTCGCCTGACTTCTCCCGGAGGCGATGAGTCGGAGTCGGCCACTTTCACGCCCTGACCCTGCGGCGTGGCATCTCCAGGCGCGCTGTTGAATGCCATGACGCGCCGGGCCACTCGGGCAGAGGCAGTCGCACGTTGTCGTATAGATGCAGACACAGAAGGTTAATAAGGACCGCTGGTGCAGGCAAAAGTTGGCGGATCATAACATCCTCGAACTGAATGCCACCACTCCAAAAGTGGTAGACGCGGTGTCTGGTAACGGGTTACTTGTGATAAGTAACTCCTCAATCATTAAACCTGACACCGCATTATCTGTCATTGATGCTGGTGTTGGCAACATTAACGACATCAATGAAATCAGCACCAGAAAGTAGACAAACGATAAAAGCACACTGACGACCATCTTCACTTCAAACGTGTGTCTGATAACGTGTGCCAGCAAAGACAGCCCCCATACCAGCAACACAAAATCTGGCAGCACCCCCAGTGAGCCTCCAGACTCCGAAGCGGCTCCCGGACGTGTCAGATAGAGCGGAGCCGCCGCCAGGTTGATAAACGCCGAAGCACCGCACAAGCCACCGAAAGCCTGTTCGAACCGGTTGCTACGCCCCGTCAGACTAAGTGCAAACCACAGCGTAGTGCCAGTAGCGCCCAGATCTATCGAGGCCTGAAGCAATGCTCTACCAACACCCAAGGGTATAACCAAGGCAACGACATACGTCAGCAGCGCCAGAGCAATTCCAACCCGCAACTGTGACGGCCCAGCTGGCAGATCTTGCGGCTTGCCCATCAGAAACGCGATATTGAAATAGTGCTTTAGCAGTTGGCCCACAGTAGTAAGGTGTTGCATTTTTAGAGTGTTCTGATGGTATCACCTGAACCCGCGTGTATCATTCCCGCTCAGCTGACGTTCCCGTCAGCTCTGCCGCCCTCAAAGAGCCCTTGCGTGCATGTACCAACCCGGAAAAGCATACCGACTCAGTGAACGCTTCAGAGGCTACCTGCCGGTTGTCGTGGACGTGGAGACAGGAGGCTTCAATGAGCGCACCGATGCTTTGCTGGAAATCGCCGCAGTGCTGTTGGACATCGACGAGGACGGCCTCTTACAGCCGGTAAAAAGCTATACGACACACGTAGTGCCGTTCGACGGCAGCAACATCGAGCCGAAGTCTCTGGAAGTCAATGGTATCGATCCCTTCCACCCTTTACGAGCAGCCCGTGAAGAACGTGAAGCCCTATCGCACATTTTCAAACCTGTGCGCGAGGCTGTCTCTGCGGCTAATTGTACTCGAGCCATACTAGTTGGCCATAACGCATTCTTTGATCTGAAGTTTGTTAATGCTGCGGCCGACAGAACGGGCATTAAAAAGAACCCGTTTCACCCTTTCAGTTGTTTCGATACTGTTTCACTATGCGGCCTTGCGTACGGTCAGACAGTACTCGCCAGAGCAGCCGTTGCGTCGGGAATGGAATGGGATACCGCAGAAGCGCACTCGGCGATCTATGACACTCGCATGACAGCAAAACTGTTCTGCTCTGTCATAAACCAGTGGGAGATCCGGCATAAGGATATTGAGGCGCCTATTGCTGACGGCTCTAAATTGCCCCGCTAAACTGTGTGAGTCGCCAGACACCGCTTACCGGCCCTGATGCATACGACCATGCTCAAGATAAATGACAATGTTTCTGTAGCCCTCGATGAAATCGAGTGGCAGGCCGTTCGTTCGCAAGGAGCCGGCGGTCAGAATGTCAACAAGGTGTCGTCTGCCGTTCACCTGAGGTTTGACGTACGGCAATCCTCGTTATCCGATGCCGTGAAAGAACGTGTGCTCGCTATCAGCGACAAGCGCCTCACCAAAGAAGGTGTCATCGTTATCAAGGCGCAACAGCACCGTCGTCAGGATCAGAATCATGAAGCTGCTATGCAGCGACTGGCGGAGATGCTCAGAGATGCCTTGCATGTGCGCCAGAGGCGAAGGCCTACCCGACCCACCCGCGGGTCGGTGCAAAAGCGTCTGGATAGTAAAACCCGTCGCTCAAGGATCAAGGCAGGCCGAGGCAGAGTTAACGACGACTAGACTAATCGCCCAAGCTAGCTCGGCATGCGATCAGATAATCAGGATGAACTTTTGCTGGTCGCGGTATCGACCATCTTTTTCAGCTCACCGCTTTCCGCCAGCTCAATGACGATGTCGCACCCACCGACGAGTTCGCCTTCCAGGTATAGCTGGGGAAACGTAGGCCAATCGGATACTTGCGGCAATGTCTCGCGAATGGCAGGATCAGCGATGATATTGACATAGGCAAACTCCTGATTGCACTGCTTCAGGGCTTCAACAGTACGCATGGAAAAGCCACACATTGGCAGCTGAGGCGTACCTTTCATATACAGGATCACCGGGTTGTCAGCGATCTGCTGTTCAATCCGTGTGCGAACGTCTGAAGGTTGGTCTGTCATGATATCTGCTGTCGGTTATTATCAAATGTGTGTTCGTGACGGGATGACATCCGCCAACGCGGGCTCCACACCCGTCGGTGCGTCAACCTTTAAATCTGGCAAGAACGATGAGCCTCAGTGACGTGGCTCTCGGCCCAAGTGTACCCGCGCGGACCGCTCGCTGCTGCCGGCGTCTAGGTGATTTGGGGCATATTCTGCAAATCGCAAGATCGGCACTCATTCAACAGTACTTTCTGCCTCTTTAACACTGCCAGATCAAACGATGCCGTGATTCGCTAGACGCGCAACGTGACACCGCCCTGTGCGGGCCGCCCTGCGCGTTACAGTAAAAAAACCTGCTAAAACCTGGGTGTTATCAGGCAGACACGGTAGCCGCAAAACGCTCAGACGTCTTCGCCCAGTCTACAACTTCCAGCCATCCATCAATGTAATCAGGGCGTTTGTTCTGATACTTCAGGTAGTACGCGTGCTCCCACACGTCTAGCGCCAGAATGGGTGAACCCTGCATGTCTGCAACCTGCATAAGCGGGTTGTCCTGATTAGGCGTTGAGGTAATCGCCAGCTTGCCGTCTTTGACAATCAGCCATGCAAATCCAGACCCGAAGCGCGTTGTACCGGCTTGCTTGAGACCCGCCTTCAGTTCATCCATGGAGCCGAAAGCGCTGTCTATGGCACTGGACAGTTCACTGCTCGGCGCACTACCACCGTCACACATGGAATTCCAGTAAAGCATGTGGTTGTAGTAACCGCCACCGTTGTTTCTCACTGCAGCAGACGTGCTGGCGTCCACACCCGCCATGACAGTCTCGAGTGACTGATCGGCCTTGGGAGAGTCATCTACAGCGCCCGTAAAGTTCTTGAAATAGGTGCGATGGTGCCGGTCATAGTGAATTTCCATGGTCTGGGCGTCCACGTGCGGCTCAAGTGCCGAGTAGTCATAAGGCAAATCGGGAAACGTAAAAGACATAAAAGCTCCTTGAAAAGATGACCTGCGTCGATGGTTATCGACAGGGGCGGTAAACGTTGCGATCGCCCGAACTCTCATCATACTACGCGGCAAACTTTGACGAGGATCGCAGACTGCTCCTGTATGGTCGCACCGTGCGTTCTGCCTTGGCAAGCCTGGGGAATAAGGATCGTAGAATCTGCAGGGTTCAACCTAGCGCCTTGAGGTTGGCCTCTCTGCACTTCTGTAATAGTATCGCCTGTCTGTCCATCCAATAGAGCCAGTATTCCATGTCCTCTTTAATGTCTTCCTACGGTCGTTTGCCAGTCACCATGGTGCGTGGCGAAGGCGTGCGCCTTTGGGACGACACCGGTCGCGAATACATCGATGCACTGACCGGAATAGCGGTCTGCGCGCTCGGTCATGCCAACCCGGCGATCAGCCATGCCATCAGCGAGCAATCGCGCGAACTGATGCATGTCAGCAACCTCTATCACATCCCTCAGCAAGAGGCGCTCGGTGAGGCGTTGTGCCGCATATCCGGTATGGACAAGGCATTTTTTTGCAATTCCGGTGCTGAGGCTAATGAAGCCTGTATCAAGATTGCCCGACTGCATGGTTCCCGCAAAAACATAAAAACGCCGACGATTATCGTGACAGACACAGCATTTCACGGCCGCACGATGGCCACCATCTCGGCCACCGGCAACACAAAAATCCAGGCAGGTTTTGGCCCAATGCTGGAAGGCTTTGCCATTGTGCCATTCAATGATGCAGATGCCATACGCCAGCTGGCCACACAGCGCGACGACATCGTAGCCATCATGGTGGAGCCGGTGCAAGGCGAAGGTGGACTTAATATTCCAGACCCCGGTTATCTGCGTCAATTGCGGGAAATCTGCGATCAGAACGACTGGCTCTTGATTTGCGATGAAATCCAGTCTGGCATGGGCCGCACGGGCCGCTGGTTTGCGCACCAGCACGAGGCGATACAGCCTGATGTGATGGCCATAGCCAAAGCTCTCGGCAACGGCATGCCAATCGGGGCGTGTCTGGCACGGGGTGATGCGGCCAGTCTGATTCAACCCGGCTCGCATGGCACCACATTTGGCGGCACCCCCATGGCCTGCCGTGTCGGTCTGACCGTGGTACAGGAAATAGAAAAGCACAATCTGGTAGCAAGAGCAGGCGAACTTGGCGAGATAATGCTGGCAGGGTTCAGGACCTCATTGCACAACCTTCCAGTGGTCCGCCAGATTCGTGGCAAGGGCATGATGATCGGAATCGAACTGACACAGCCTTGCGCAGAACTGGTTGGCAAGGCGCTCGATACCGGCCTGCTCATCAACGTTACCGCTGGAAACGTGGTTCGGCTACTCCCCCCTTATATCCTGACCGATGATGAGGCTCACGACATCGTCCGTCGCGTTAGTGATCTGATCATCGACTTCGCTCAACAAGCTGAACCGCCCGCTGGCAACCCAGCAGACGATTCCGCCTGATTAACACGGTTAAACGCATGAGACATTACCTTTCAGAATTCGACCTGACTGCGGACGAATTTCGCGCCATCCTCATGCGTGGCAGCGAACTGCGTAAACAGTGGGAATCCAGCAGCTGTGAACCGACACGCCCACATCGCGTTCTGGGCATGATTTTCGAAAAGTCCTCAACCCGGACGCGAGTCTCCTTTGAAGCGGGCATGGCGCAGCTTGGCGGTCATGCCATCTATCTTTCGCCCAATGATACGCATCTTGGCCGTGGAGAGCCGCTCACTGACACGGCGCGTGTACTCTCCCAGATGGTCGATGCCATTGCCGTGCGCACCTTTTCACACGAAGCGCTTGAACGGTTTAGTGAAGTGGCTACGGTGCCTGTCATTAATGCACTGACTGATCTGCTGCACCCCTGTCAGTTGCTCGCCGACATGCAGACCTATCTGGATCATCGCGGCGATATCACTGATAAGCGCGTGGCCTGGATCGGTGATGGTAACAACATGTGCAACTCCTACATCAACACCGCTCGCCTGCTCGGGTTTGAATTAACCTTTGCGTGCCCCGACGGTTATCAGCCAGATGCACACATTCTCGAACGCGCCGCAGGATCTGCAGCCCGAGCAGCTTCTGTGGAAGAGGCCTGCACGGGCGCTGACCTGATCGTCACCGACGTCTGGGCCAGCATGGGGCAGGAGGAAGAACAAAAAGCGCGAGAACTTGCTTTTGCCGGGTATGAGATTACCAATGAGCTGATGGCACGCGCCAACGACGATGCACTGTTCATGCACTGCCTGCCCGCCCATCGTGGCGAAGAGGTTTCTGCTGAGGTTATAGATGGCTCACAAAGTGTGGTCTGGGAAGAGGCTGGTAACCGGCTACACGTGCAAAAAGCGTTGCTTGAATTCTTGATGGGCTAGACAACCTGAGCTGATTCAGAGCAATCAGCTGGCGCACCCCTTGCTACCCCAGCGGGTCAGACAGTAACGTCAACCTGCTTGAGGTTCCCACATGAGTGAGTCAACACTTTGGTCTCGCAGGCCTTTATCGAGGGGCGCTGCATTCACTATCCATCTGGCTTTAAGCCTACTTGTTTTCTCATCTCTTGTTGTCGTGATGATGCTCTTCTGGTTTCCCGGAGATCTGTTTTTCATTGATGGTGGCTGGGAAGGACTCAAGCTGGTGGCCATGGTCGATCTTGTGCTGGGGCCGGCACTGACACTGATCCTGTACAAGCCTGGCAAGCCCAAGCTTGCCATGGACATGTCGATGATCGCCTGCCTCCAGATTGCAGCGCTCGTTTATGGCTTTTACACCACCCACCAGCAAAGAACGATCGCAGTCGTGTTCGCTGAACGCAGTTTTACAACAGTGTCTGCCAGCGACCGGCTCGAAGCCGACCAGCAACTGCTCGATCTGTCGATCCAGCCCAAGCCTGTACCGCAGGCCTCTCTGCTGAAAATTCCTGTGCTGCTGACACCGATTCCCGAAGAGGGAGGCTACGGGAAAATACTGGAAGATGCCTTAAACGGGTTCCCGAGCCCTGCCATGCGCAATGATCAGTACCAATCCATAGCGAGTAGTCTGGATGAGCTAAGAGAGCATGCAATGACTGCCGATGATCTGATAGCGCTGGGCGCACTGAACGATATTCGAAGCGCTCTCGACAAGCGCTCACTGAATAGTGGAGACGTAGAGTTTTATCCGTTTATAGCTCGCTATGCGGACGGCATAGCCATATTCGATCCGCGCGAACTGCGTATCGTGGATTACATTGCTATCCCGAAGCCTGCGCTGGATACTGCCGGTGAGACACTGGATATTGCCGATGGTGAGTCGGAATAAACACCGGTCCCTGCAAAGCCTTCGGCGGGCGGTGAGAGCGTGCAGCGGGCTATCGCGGCAACAGTGCCCATGCCTGTCTAAATCTATAGGCCGTTGGCACGAGCCGCATCACGGACTTCCGATGGCGGTGTGTACTTGATGGAAAAAAGTACCGCATTGCTTTCGGCAGAAACCGGGTCTACGCGGGCCTTCTGACGCCGGTATCGATAGGCGGCAGAGACCGTCCAGTTACGCGTGTAATACCATTCAATCTTTGGCTCTATGCTGATGAAACGCCGCGCAAATCTGTCGGTCTCTTTCGCAGCCAGTCGATCAGGCTCATAGGCTCGGCCGCGCATAGACAGATTGATGCGGGGCGATAATACGTGAAACACATCGCCGGTAAGTTCTTGAGTTTCTACTTGCGTACCGACACTACTCGGCTGAACGTCCACGGCAAACCGGCCGGTATATCGAGTCTGACCTGCATCCTTTGACAACGACACACTGGCTAGCCAGCCATCATTATCAGATTTCAGCGGATCAAGCCTGTCTGCAGGGATCTGCTCACCTGGCCGATCGTCAGCCCTGAGAGTGTCAGTGGTGTCTGTCGTATTGACATAAACACCACCCGATACACCCAGCTGAAGCGTTTCGGTCAGAAAGCGCTCATAGCCGAGCTCGAACTTGGACGTAGTTGATATGGAATCACGCCGCGGACGACGACGAATACCCGACTCGTTCGGGTCAGCTGACAGATTTTCGAAGGGCACGATAGCGTAAGGATCGACTACCACGTTGGCGTTGAAACGGCTGAGACTCACCTTCGAGGTCAGGGTGGTTATGGTGCTCAGCTTGAAACGCAATCCTAGCTCAAGCTCAGCTTCCCGGTAGTCGTCCAGCTCACCGGAGGGACTGAAGACGTTACCCGCATCTGCAATGGTGACCTGATCATAGGGCAACACTTCACCGATGATGTTGCCGTTTTCATCGCGCGGCAGCAGACTTAAGTAGCGTTCGTATATGGTGTCTTGCGCATCCGGTTTGTCGTGATCTACCAGCGTCACCGTTGCCTCGGTGTTAAACACCAACCGCCGTGAAATGTCGTATTCAAACTTCGGCATCAATGTTATTTCGCGACGCGCAACGTCACTGGATTCCGTCAGGTCTAGCCCCGTATCCGACGCCAGGCTGCCTGGGTCGCTGAGGTCGGCGGCTATATCACGGCTGGGGGTGTCTTGTTTAAATCCTGCATACACACCATAACGCGAACGCGCTGTCCTGAGCTTGGCTTCAAACGCCAGAATCTGGTTGGAATCCAGATCGTTGTCGGCTTCATCATTGGAGGTAGTCAGTAAACCGTCGACACGCACTAGACCGCGCATACTGGCCGCTTGGGATTCTCTGCTGAGACCCAACTCGCCCACGGCTCGTGTGGCGCTTAGCGTGCTCGGACTATCCAGTTCCAGATAGTAATTGTCGTCGAAACGCTGATCGAGGGAAATCGACGGTTCAAAAACCCAGACGTTGGCCCCAGCCGATCCGCATAGCAATGCTAACGTCAGCGGCAAGAGTCGGTACACGTTGTTTTTCACGGCCATGTCTCTTTAAACTTCCCGGTCAGGGAATAAGCACTACATCGCCACTCTGCAGAATGATGTTCTGCTCAAGGTTACGGCCTCTGGAGACTGACCGGAAATCGAATGAGTAAGTCACTTCACGACCATCCTGACGTCGTAAAATCTGGATATCGCGTCCGTTGGCGTAGGGGGTAAAACCACCCGCAAGCGTCAACGCCTGTACAACGTCAACATAACGACCCAGCGTGAACTGCCCGGGCTCCTCGACCTCGCCCAGAACAAATACAGTGTAGCCGGAAATCTTGTCGACCGACACTGTCACTTCTGCATCTGGCACGTACCGCTGCAGACGTGACCGGATCTCGTCCTGTACCTCTAACGGGGTACGCCCAGAGACCTGAATATCGCCAGCGAGCGGAAATGAGACGCCACCATCGGGACGTACCAGAACCTTGCGGTCCAGGTCTTCTTCCTTCCACACGGAAATGTGCAGAACATCCTCAGGACCGATTCTGTACTCAAGGCCTTTGGAGGCCTGGCCGTGAGACAACATGGGCAGCAGCAGCAAGACCGACAACAGCGCGCCTATAAGCGGCGATTTGCGAGATGTCGAGTAACGTGTGGCTAGCATTGGATAAAGCTCCAGAAGTACATAGGCTACCGGGGATAATGTCGGCAGACTGGATTGAGTGTCGAATACGTCAAGTATAGCTGATCATTCCTGAACACAAGTAATGACGCCTTGCAAGTTAACAAACCGTTCCCTGCCTTACTGCATGCAGAATAAGACAGGAAGCGGTGCCGTCGTCCTCTTTACTGCAGCGTTCGTGTAGCTGTATCAATGACCTCGTCACGCAACGTTGTCTCGTTGTAGATCGTGCGAAACATATCTACTTCGTCGACACGATCGCCCTGAGTCCACAACTCCTGCAAGTGACCATAGCTGAAGGGCTGGTATCGCAGTTCTGCAGAAACCGTGTAGGAGGCCTGCGTGGGGACCGGAACCTGATAGGTCACCGTATCACCGCCACCCATGAAGTTGGGGTCTTCCAGAGCCTTGCCAAACGTACCGAAACTTTCTGGCAAACTGGTGTCGTTGGCTATATCAAACCGGTTCATTCCCGATGGCAAGAGGCGGTTGTCCTTCAAAAAGAAACTGCCGTCTAGTAACGAATGGGTGCGTTCGTTATCCGAGTTACCCACGATGGTCTGGTACACCTGCACCTGTGTCGCCGAACTAATGACGTCGTAATGAAGCTCCCAAGAGGCCGGATTCACATCTTCTGATACACCCACAATACTACCGTCAGAGTTTATCTTGCCACTTTCGAATACCAGTTGCCCATTGGCATCCAGCACTTGGACGTGCAGATAAACACGGCGTGAATGATAACCGCCGGGAAGTTTATGGCCGGTGTTGTTCTGGACGTTCACGTCGAAGATCAGTCTGTTGTCAGCAAAGCTTCCGTCGCCAACTGACACCACCGCTGATGTTTTCAGAAACTCTCTGTTGCGCTCGATAGCACCGTCAAAATCCAGACCCGGCTTGATCCCCAACTCTTCTGAGAAGTTCTTGAACATATCCTGCATCACGGTATTGGCGCCCAGAAATACATGCTCGGCAAAATCGAGTCGCTCACCCGGCGCACCTTGCGAAATAGGAACGGCTTGTTCAATTTTCGGCATATGACAAGCCTGGCACGAAGCCTCCTTCGGACCCCCTATCGCGTAATCACTCCTCAACCACTCAGTATAGATTGCCTGTTCCGCAAAATGCTCGGCACCTTCGATTGCCTCACCACTCGAATCAACCGGGATAATATTCAGGTTGTGGCAGGTGGCACAACTCTCGGACGTGCTCAGATGAGGACCGTGCAATGGCAGGAAACCAGATTGCTGGCGCATATAACCTACATCAGGATCTGTGTACTGACCATACGCCGGTCGATCTTTTATATCACCCGTGGGAGAACCCAGAATCGTATATCCACCCGTCATGCTCTCGTCGTTACCAAAATTTACGTCTTCCATCTGGTGACATAGCGTGCAAGTAACGCCGTCCATCGCGTGATTGAACAGATCGTCCTCTTCGGTCATCGAATAAATGCCCTGTTCAAAGTCTCCTGACTCAATTGAACCTTTGTCAAACAGCCTCAGGTTCAGCCCTTCTTTCTTAGCCATGTCGTGGGCAGTGGGCGCATGGCAAACCGTGCATTTGTCGTTAATCTCATCTTCAAGGTTCGGAAAATTATCAAGCTCTGATGCCACGACTGCATGCCAGTATGGATCACGCGTAGCGTTTGCCATCACGCTGGTCTCCCATGCAGTACCGATGGATACATTCCGTTTCTCACCGGGTATGGATGTGTTGATTTCCATGGAGGGATCATTGTGACAGGAGGCGCACGAATCGCTGCCTGAGTGATGCGTGCCTTCGAAGGTAGCATCAGAGCGTGCCAGATCAGGTACAAGTCCTCTGGCCACTGGCGCGACCAACGGCCTGTTGTCGACGGCAGTATCACCACCACCGGCTCCGCCACCACCGCAAGCACTGAGTATTGCTGTAGTTACTAACAGCAGACTCACATTCAGCGTACGAAACACCTTATCCATACCTTGCATACCTTATTATTTGAACCTCACCGATAGAACCGGCAGGCAAAACGCCGTGGTAGCAGATGCACGTGCCTTTGCGCGTCGCCCCTCATGTAGGGGATATCGGCCTGACTCACCCAATAGTTAAGAACAAATGGGGAAAACAGTGCGGCCTCTCTCTTGGGAAGCTGATGTTCCCGATGAGATGCGTTACGCAGTAGAGCCATCAGTAGTCGCTGGGTTCCAGAACCGATATGGTTTTGGCTATGTTATCCACCACCCAGATCGTGCCGGGGAACACGTCGCCGTCACCTTGACTGGTGACGTCCAGCGGTACCTTGCCCAGATTATTCTTGAGCACAGACTTCGATGTTACCGCGGTGCCGTTACCGTTCAGTTCGACTCGATAAATAGTCTTGTTGAAGGCTGCAGCTATCAGGTTGCCCTGCATAGAACCTGCAAAGTTACTGGCCGTATATTCATCAAGCCCGTTGGTTGATGCCGCATTGGTCGTCAATGCACCGTTGGCAGGTCCTGGTACAAAAAAATTACATTCCTCCGGATTGGCCGCGCCCTGAATCGGTGACTGACCTCCGAATGTATTGCTCTTGTTTCCACGAGTAGGATTCGGGTGACCACCGTAGTAACCTTGGCTGACAAGATGCAGTCCATCGTTGTGTTTTTTACCACCGTTGTCGATTGCGTTTGAACAATTGTTGCCCGGAGTTCCGCCCCATCCCGTGTTACCACCGTTGTCCCAGACATAGAACTTGCCGGATTGGGAATACACGATGTCATAGGCGTTTCGAAAACCGGACGCAAATATCTTGACCGGGCCGTTCTGCTCCAGAATGGCCTGATTCAGGCCATCATGACCACCGAATGGATCATATTGATCAGCAGGCCCGTTCAGAGTTGGCAGATCATACGTATCACCACCAATTGCACCGAGATCTATGACCACCACGGCAGCCGATAACGCGAATTCAGGGAGTTCCGCAAAATTATTGGACGGCGCACCTTCATTGGTGTGACCACCCACATTCAAGTAGATCTTGTTGCCCACGAGTACCAGACCGTTGGACACATGATTCTCTTCCGATCGTGGTAGCCCTCTAACAATATCCTGCTTGGACCAACCGCCGCCTTTCTTGGTCAGCTTGTGCAGAATGCCCGAGTTCGTATCCAGATTTGAATCGTTGCCGGATGGCCCAGCCGCCTGGCGGGGGTCGCTGGATGCCGCGTAAATGATCGGTGAACCTGCAGTACCTGTCACGTGAATACCAGTGACCAGTCTTTTACCCGCAAAGTTGGGCGTTCCGTCGTCATTGTGATTAGGCACATTTTTGATCAGATCGATAGTTTCAAGTTTAGTGCCGCTGTAGTTGTTCTTGCCGTTTCTGTTAATGGCGAACACATGTATGAAACCGTCCATCTCGGCAACGTACAGCTTGTTATCAGGGCCGAACTGCAATGAGGTGCCTCGGGTTATCTCCTGAGTGGTATTAAGCGTACTGGTGCCAAAATTAACCGGTACAGATTGAGGTGTTACTACCGTACCGTCGAGCACCACTTCCAGGGATCCGTTATTACCGTCATGGAATACCTCGGCAATGGCAGATCTGAAACCCGAACCATCGGTCGACATGTCAACCTTTACGTCCAGTGTCTCGCCCGGCTGCAAAGTTGTCGGCGTAAAGTTCACCGTGAAATCATCAGCGTTGGTACCGCTAAGTTGTATGGCGGATACGTTGATAACAGGAGCACCTTCCTCGCCCTTGTTCGTCAGGATAAAGTTCTTTTGAGCATTGCTGCTCTGAATAGCCTGCCCGAACGGAACCTTTGCATCCGAAATGCCAAGATCTGACGTCAGCGGAAACCGTGCAGAACCCGTGAACAGCAGCACATAAGGGGAAGTTGCTCCCGCTATGCTCAATCGCAAGCCGGCTGCTTTGTTGCCAGGTGTAAGCGGAGAAAATGTGACGGTAGCCTCGACACTCTCCCCACCATACAACGTAGTGAAGCCGTTGAAGCTTGAGGAAAACTCGCCGGCGCTCTTGCCGAACAGTTCGGCGTTTTGTATCTCCACCGGCGGTGCATCTCCACCACCAGAATGTCTGATGGTAAATGTCTGAGTCGTCTCGAGTCCAACCTCGACAAGGCCTGTCTCAACCTGACGTGGCTCGATCGTCAACAATCCGTTATTTGTCACCGTTGCAGTGCCTGAGAGTGGCACTTCTATCTGGCCTGAGGGTTGCGGCCCTATCTCGTCAGTGGCGACATTATCGTCCTGAGCACGCGACAGATTTGTCGACACTATCACGACCAGAAAGCTTGCCAGCAATGCGTTACCGCACCAGACCACGAACTTGTTCACCATCGATGTTGATCCTTGACTCACGTTAAGACCCATGCAACAGGCCGATTCACAGCTGCATATCTGCAATATTCGTGACAAGATCGATAATTCGACCGTATGTTGCGTGGCTATCTAGACTGGCACCGCTCACTTTTCTGAAACTTCAGCGATAATCACCAGATCTCGAATTGAATAATGACCATGCGTCTCATCCCTTCCTATTTGTTTGCGGCACTGCTTGTTGCCGCCCCTGTAACCGTTTCATCCGCCTCTACAGCACTTGGCCTGGATGCTGGTCCGCTAGATCAGCCGTTGCCTGTAAGCGGCAATGAGAGGCTTGGAAAGCCCGGAGTAGTAACGCTGACCCGACAATCAGGCGTCGTGCAAGTGGCCGACCCCAAGACTGCGAACAAGAGACTGCGCAAGGCTGTGATCAAGGAGCAGAAGAAACTTGAAAAGCTTGATAGAAAACAGCTGAAAAAGAAGGCGGAAAAAGGCGAGAGAGCCGCTCAGGTAGTCTTGGGTGCTGATTTTGCAAGAGAAGCAACATTGCTTTCATTTGCGCCTGCTGCAGCCAATGATGCGCTCAGTGACGCTGCTCGCTGGTATTCGCTGGCCGCAAGTCGCGGGTTTCCAGGTGCGCCCTCACTGGAACAGTCGGGTATTCGTTTCTACCCCATCCGTGTACACCGCGAGCGGCGACCCTAGCCTGCACAGACTATCCAATTACACGGGTCATACGGTGCCGTATCAGCAAGCGCAGGACAGTAAAACAATATGACAGGGGATGCTGATCTGAGAGTACGAGTATCGCAAACCTTACTCACTTCAGATTAATCTGTCGATAAACGTTGTTCAGCTGCTCGTATAACAACGGGCTTTCAGGCTCCCACCGCCTACGTTGTTCAAGCATCTTGCGAGCCGGCTCCCAGTGTCCGGCCTTAAGCCTTGCATCCAGTAATATCTGTTCGAAAAGATCTCTCTGAGCGTGACTGCCACCCACTCTCCAGATGTGTGAGCGAATCGGCCCTAATACCTTGGCAGCTTCCTCGTGGTCACCCCGTGCATGTGCGACGATAGCTCTGGCGACAGGAATTCCAACCTCACACCACAATGCCTTGTCGCTCGTCACTACCGGTCGTTCTGCCTGACACCCTATCAAAGCCATTAAATTGTCAGCCCTTGGAGACCCTGCCTTGGCCAGACCATAAAGATACTGGAGAGTCAGAAACGGCTGAACCACGTCATCATCTCGCTGCTCGAGAAACGGGCGTAGTGCCTGCCAACGATCGATCAAATCGACGCCGGCTATTTCCAGACGGGCCAGTAGGGACACGGCACCGATCTGATCCTGACTGTATTCAGGCTGTACGCCCCAGCAGCGCTCGTCGTAAATACGCAAAGCCGACTGAACATCACCATGCGCGATATCAAACAAGGCGACATGCCACCAGTTGTGCGTGAACATGAACGAGTTCAGGCCCGTCCAGCTATCGGCACTGTTTGTGAGTATCTGCAATCCTTCTCGCGTGGTTCCACGACTCAAATGGACATGAGCCAATGCGTGATGCGCCCACGGCTCGTCCTGATTCAGCGCTAGTGCCCGACAAGCCGCACTCTCTGCTTCATTGATCTGGTTGGACTGTTCATGTCCAAAAGCAATCATGCTGTAGACAGGCGCTCGATCGCGGTTTGCTGACTCAGCAGCCAGTGCCATTTTCAACATCAGCGACGCATTGCCAGCGTTAAAAGCGTGATATTGCGCAATTTTGAGTAGCGGCAGGTCTTGTGGATACACTTGGCACAGTGCTTCTGCGATGCTCAGTACCCGTGGGTAGTCATGGCGTTGCCAGGCTTTCAGCAACGCCAGTAAGCCCTGCTCCCTGTGATTCAATTCGCGCAGCTGTTCCGAGCGTTGACTGTACGGCAAGGATTTTTCAGGCGCCTCCGGACGCTCCAGAAACATCCACAGCATGCCCGCGTAGATATTCGCTAACGCACTATCAGGATTATCATCGGCAGTAGACAGGACATTGACAGCCCGGGTTTCGTAGGCCACAAAACCCTCAGCAAAGTCATTGATTCCCTGCATGGCCGCTAAAGGGCTGGTTGTGGGTGAACCAAAACTGTCTGTTGTTGTACCTTGCCAGGACATAGCTGCTAGAAAATTGCCAGAGAGTTATTTGTACGGCCAACATGATAGCGTGTACCCATAGAGTGACTCCATACTTAAATTAATCTATCAGCTTCAGGTGTATCACGATGCCGATTAAAGCCTTCAATGGTCTGTCAATTGTGGCTCAGGCACCGGCTGGATTCCACCCACGCACTGGCAAAAGCTCAAAAATCCAAGCACCAGCATAATCTCGACTACCCATGCTCCAGCAAGATCTTGACAACCCAAGCACTGGCAAGCTCTCGACAATCCGAGCCTGGCTTACTGTTCAATTGGCTAATAGAGTCGCCTCTTCCAAGTCATTGCCACGAAGGTTAGGAGTCTGCCAGGCTATTTCAGTGAGCTCCAGGCAGGCAGCGTATCCCCTTCAGCCGCAACTGCGTGATAAACACCCTGTGCAATAGCTCGAGACAAACAGACCGCTGCTGCGTGACCCAGCTGCATACTGTCCATCACCGTATCCTTCAATGGACGCTCACCGGTAGACACTGAAAACACTAGATCACCATCGAACGGTGTATGCGACGGTACGATAGCTCGCGCCATGCCGTCTTGTGCGGCTACCGCCAACCGTTTTAACTGCGCTTTATTCATCGCGGCATTGGTAGCCACAATTGCGATGGTTGTGTTCATGTTCTCAGGCGATGTAGCGTGTGAGCCAGATGATGCATACAACGCCTCATAGGCACGCAATTTCTCGTTTTGCGGCAAGCTAAAGACATCATGAGATTCAGCCATACCCAGCCCACCGAACTCATCATGCATCTCAAACGGTGCGGCCCAGAAATGAGGACCGTCAGACACCACCACACTGCCGTGTGGATTGACTACCACCAGTGCACCTACCACTACACCATCAGGCATCACCAGAGAAGCTGAACCCAGACCACCTTTCAAACGCGCCGTGGTAGCCCCAGTACCCGCTCCCTGCGTTCCCACTTCAAAGTCAACCCCAGCCTGTTCGAATGCCTGATTGCCGAGCGCGCTATAGGGATTGCTTGACCAGTCGGAGGCCCCGCCATTAAGCAGATCGAATATGATGGCAGCCGGTACGATGGGCACTTGCACTGGCCCCACCTGAAAACCTCTTTTTGACTCTCGCAGTGCATTCATGACACCTGACGCTGCATCCAGACCAAAGGCTGAGCCACCCGACAACACCAGTGCATCTACCTGCTCTACCAGTTTATCTGGAGCCAGACAGGCTGTTTCTCGAGTACCTGGAGCACCGCCCATGATATCGACACTAGCCGTGAAGGGCTCTGCAGCTGTGAGCACAGTTACACCGGTCTTGATGATGTCATCGCCAGCGTTACCTACTAACAACCCTGGCACGTCGGTTATCAGATTACGCTTGCCAACACGCCACTGATTATTATTGCTTACCTCATTCATTCGTCTTTTTCTGCGGGTAATTGCAGTCGAGGTGCTGCCGCTATCAGCTGTTGCGTATAGGCATGCTGAGGGTTGTTAAACACCGCGTTGGTTTCGCCGCGCTCCACTATCTGACCCTGCTGCATGACCAGCACCCGATCACTGACACGCTGCACCACGGACAAATCGTGGGAGATGAACAGATAAGCCAGGCCCTGACTCTCACCCAGAGTATCGAGCAGTTGCAGAACCTGCGCACGTACGGATACGTCCAGCGCAGAGACTGCCTCGTCGAGAATGATCAGGGACGGCTGAACGATCAAGGCCCGTGCAATGGCAATACGCTGCCGCTGCCCGCCAGAGAACTCGTGAATGTACTTGTCTGCGTCATCGCTATGCATGCCAACACTCTCCAGCACCGAGGACACGCGCTTGCTTACACCCCGTTTATCCAGTTTCGTATCCAACAAGAATAAAGGCTCACTGACCAGGCGAGACACGTTGTGTCTTGGATTGAATGATCCGTAGGGGTCCTGAAACACCACTTGCATCTGTTGTCGCGACTTGCGTGAAACCTTGTATGCAGCACTGACAGATTCTCCGTTGAGTTGGATTGATCCGCTGTGCAATCTCATCAATCCTAGCAATGCCCGCGTCAAAGTTGATTTGCCGCAACCACTCTCCCCCACCAGTCCCACGTTCTCACCGTGCCTGATGTCAAAGCTGATACTGTCTACAGCGCGAAAACTGCCTGCACGAGAAAACCAGCTAGAGTGTCTCACAGAATATTCGCAAACGAGATCCGTGACCTTCAGAAGACAGCTCGAACTAGTATCAGGCGCGTTTGCGTTTGCGTTTGCGTTTGCGTTTGCGTTTGCGTTTGCGTTTGCGTTTGCGTTTGCGTTTGCGTTTGCGTTTGCGTTTGCGTTAACAGTATTGTCAAGGGCTTGCGATTTTCTTGTGGTAACTTGTGTCAAAGCAGACGCTTCAAACAATATCCGGGTGTAGTCTTTTTCAGGTCGTCGAAACACCCGGCCAAGATCCCCTTGTTCTACAACCCGCCCCTTGTTCATGACCACCACGTCATCAGCCATGTTCGACACCACGGCCAGATCATGGGTGATCAGCATCAGTGCCAGACCTTCATCGCGTTGTAATGACTTCAACAGGGTCAGGATGCCGGCTTGAGTGGTGACATCAAGCGCTGTAGTAGGTTCGTCGGCAATCAGCAACTTGGGCTTGCACGCTACCGCTATGGCAATGACTACACGCTGTCGTTGCCCACCCGACAATTCATGAGGATACCGGCTTAACGGAAACTCACTGTTGGGTAGCCCTACGCGCTCAAGCGTTGCAGCGCTAAGCTGCGTTGCTTCAGCTTTACTGACGCGGCGGTGCAGTCGAATACTTTCACTGACCTGATCTCCGATGGTCTTCACCGGGTTGAGCGCTGTCATCGGTTCCTGGAAGATCATGCCGATGTCACTACCTCGCAATCTGCATAGCGACGCCTCAGATAGACTGTGCAGCGCATGGCTCTGGAACCGTAGGGTTCCTTGCAGCTCAGAACCACGCGGAAGCAACTGCATAACAGACAGTGCCGTCATCGATTTTCCTGATCCGCTCTCACCGATGATACCCAGCGTCTTGCCTGCGGCGAGTGAGAAAGAGATGTCATGCAGAATCGGCGTACCGTGGATCTGCACGTTGACGCCATCCAGCTCGAGCAATGGCACTGCCATCTGTGGTTCAGCGCTCACGTCGGAGCCTCGGATCAAGCCAGTCTCGCAAACCATCGCCCAACAGGTTGAGGCCCAGCACGGTGATTACGATAGCCAAGCCCGGAAACAACGCCAGGTGTGGCGCCAGTGTGATTAGCGTCTGGCTCTCGGCCAGCATGCGCCCCCAGCTCGGTATCGGAGGCTGTGCACCCAAGCCGACATAAGACAACCCCGCTTCCGCTAGAATACCCAGTGAAAATTGTATGGTGCCTTGCACAATCAACAAGTTGGTTATATTCGGCAAGATATGCTCAATGGATATACGAAACCCGTTCTTGCCTGCCACACGAGCTGCCAGAACAAATTCACGCGTCCATAAACTCAATGCCGCGCCACGCGTTAATCGTGCAAAGACAGGGATATTGAAGATACCAATGGCGATGATGGCGTTAACAGCTCCCGCACCGAACACCGCCGTTATCATGATAGCGATCAACAACGCAGGAAATGCAAAGACCAGATCATTACCCCGCATGATCAGTTCATCCATCCACGACTGTCGGCGAGCCGCTGCCAGAAGCCCCAGCGGCACGCCAATTCCCATACCAATTCCCACTGCCACCAGTGCAACCGCTATAGACGTTCTGGCACCCACCATCAACATAGACAAAATGTCCCGTCCGTAGTGGTCGGTTCCCAGAAGATGCTCAGCCGTTGGCGTCTTGAGCTTGTTCCGGATGTCAAGCGTTTCTACATCAAACGGCGTCCAGAGGTAGCTGATCAACGCGGCAGACAGCACCAGCATAACCAGCACAAATCCAGGAAGAAGACTACGCAGCCTCATAGTCGTTGTCGCAGGCGAGGGTCAACCCAGGCATAGGCAAGGTCGACAATGAATGTCACCATGACGACGGCGAACACCAGCAGCATGACGACGCTTTCCACCACGATGAGATCTCGCTGCGCAATACTCTGGAAGATCAGTCTGCCAAGTCCGGGCAAAAAGAATACGTTTTCGATGATGATTGCACCAGCAATCAGAAAAGAGAATTGCAAGCCAATGATGGTTAACACGGGAATCATCGCATTACGTAACGCGTGTCGTAAAAGCGCCTGACGCCGACTCAGACCTTTAGCTCTTGCAGTGCGCACGAAGTCCTCCCCTAACACATCCAGCAGTGCTGAACGCATAACACGCGTGAGTATGGCGGCTTGTGGTAACGCAAGGGCTACCGCTGGCAAGGTCAGCGACTTCATGGCAGCGTAAGCACCAGACTCCCAACCTGCAAAACCACCTGCAGAAAACCAGCCCAGCTTGATGGCAAACAGAATGACCAGCAACAGCGCAAACCAGAAATTGGGGATGGCTATACCTAACTGTGTAAACCCCATGACAGTAGTGTCCGCGATACCACCTCGTCGACTGGCAGCCCAGATCCCAGCTGGAAACGCAATGACTGTTGACAGTGCGAGTGCGTATAGCGCCAGTGGCAAAGATATCCATAACCGGTCAGTAATCATCCCGGCCACTGGCGTCCGGTAGGTGTACGACCGACCGAAATCGCCCTGCAACATACCGGTCACCCAGCTGATATAGCGGGCAGGCTTTGACAAGTCCAGACCCAGCTCGCTGCGTAGCGCTGCTACCGTATCCGGTTGAGCGTTCATGCCAAGCATGTATGAAGCGGGGTCGCCCGGCACGACCTCGATTACCACGAAGATCACCAGACTTGCCACAATCAAAGTGGCTACCAGAGAGGCAAGCCGCTTGGCGGCGTAGCGGAACATGATTATCGGGCTAGCCTGAACAAGTCATCAGAATGGAGACGTTGGAGCGGCTGCATGGATTAACTGATCGATGAGTCTGCGCATCGAACATACGCCAACGCGCAGACTCCTCCGGTCTAGTCTTCCCAGTAGACGGCCGTCAGGTCATTGGCCTGAGTTGGAGAGTTCTCCCACAGGCCTTTGACCTTGCTATTGGCAACGCCAGTCTTGGCCAACTGAAATAGATACCCGTTAACGTAGTCATCAGAGATGATCTGCTGAGCCTGCTGTAATAAACCCGTACGTTTTTCCTGATCAGTCTCTTTGCCAAATTCTGCCATCAGAGCTTGCAGCTCAGCGTTGTCGTACTGGAAGTAGTACTCAGGATTGGCATAGATACCGATATCCATAGGCTCAGTATGCGACACAATGGTGAGATCGAAGTCCTTGCCTTTAAACACCTGCTCCAGCCACTGAGCCCACTCCAGATTCTCGATTTCAGCGGTAATACCCACATCACGCAGCTGGGCAGCAATAATTTCACCACCACGACGTGCGTAAACCGGCGGTGGTAATTTCAGCGACACTGTCAAACCATCCTCGTGGCCCGCATCCTTTAGCAAGGCCTTTGCCTTTTCAGGGTCAAACTCAGACTGACCAGTCAAGTCCAGGTAAGCAGGATTGTGCGGTGCGAAATGTGTACCTATCGGTGTGCCGTATCCAAACATGGCACCATCAATAATCTCAGCGCGATTGATGGCATGGGCCAACGCCTGTCGCACTCGAACGTCATCGAATGGCGGCTGTGCATTGTTGGTAGAAAGGATGGTTTCACCCTCTGTGGACCCCAACACAACCGAGTAACGTGGATCGGCATCCAGCTGAGCCAGATTTTCCGGTGCCGGATAGTTCGGGAATGCATCCAGATCGCCCGCCAGGATGGCTGAGTACGCAGCGGCTGGCTCACTGATGAACTTGAAGGTGACCTTATCCAGTTTTGCAGCCTCGCCCCAGTACTCGGCATTCCTGACAATCTCTATTCGATCACCTTGCACCCACTTGTCAAAGACAAAGGGTCCTGTGCCTACTGGTGTTGTCGCTGTATCGGCAGCCGATGCGCTATCAAGCACAATTGCGTCACCCCAGGCAAGGTTGAACAGCAGACTACCGTCTGCCTCTTTCAGGTTGATGGCGACCGTGTTGGCATCAACCACTTCCACGTTGTCTATATTGGCAAACAAGGCTTTTTGCGCATTAGTGGATTCTTCAGCCATAGCGCGATCGATGGAAAACTTCACATCGTCTGCACTGAATTCGGCCCCATCATGAAAAGTAACGCCTGTTTGCAAACTGAATACGTAGCGCGCACCATCGTTCTCAATCAGCCAGCTTGCTGCTAGCGCAGGCATGACACTACCATCAGATGCAAAGCGCGTAAGCCCTTCAAACACATTTGCATAAACCACTTCATCGATCGCCGCAGCAGCGCCACCGGTAGGATCCAGATTAGGTGGCTCAAGCTGCATGCCAATAGTGATGTCGGTCTTGGCGGCGTACAGACTGCCTGACATACCAGCAACAACCAGCAAAACGGCCGTCTTAAGATAGTGCTGTTTCATGATGTTTCCTCAGTTCCAGTGTCCGGCAGCAGGGTCTGTAGCGAACGCCCCATCACCTGTGCCGACACAATCATATCCTGTATTTCCACGTATTCGTCGGGTTGATGCGCCAAATCCAGTATGCCGGGCCCGTAGGCAATGCAGTTACTCAAGCGGCCTATGCGATCTATATGTTTCTGATCGTAGGTACCCGGGGAGACCACGTACTCAGGCTCAATACCCAGCTTTTCACGAATGGCATCGCCTACTGCACTGACCACAGGGGCATCTTTTTCCGTCATCGTTGGCTGTACGGAAAACAGCGGCTTCACCCGGAACTCGAACTTATCGCGATCACGCTTGATGCCATCCAGAACATCCTGCAATTCAGCTCGCACGTCCGCCAAGTCTTCTTCGATCAGGAACCGCCGGTCTATGACCATGCGGCAACGGTCAGGCACGAGTGCAGATGGCAAGCCCGTATAACCCTCCTCTGGCTCGTCAAGGCCACCGTGGATGGAGTTGATATTCAACGTGGACTGACGCGCACCGTCGGGCACCACCGGCATAGTAGTTCGTCTACTCGCCAGCCGCGGTAACAGCGTCTTTTCGAAGGCTTCCAGAACAGCGCCCATGTGTCGCACGGCACAATCGCCAAGGAAAGGCATGGAGCCATGCGCGATATGCCCATGTGTTTCTATCTCTGCCCATAACACGCCCCGATGACCCAGACAGATTCGCTCCTTGTTCAGCGGCTCCGGGATGATGACATGCTGCACTCGCGCCGGATCAAACCAGCCTTGCTCGGCCAGGTACGCCACGCCGCCAAACCCGCCTGACTCCTCATCACAGGTACCCGAGATTTCGATGGCACCACTGTAGTCGGGGTGTTCTGCAATGAAACAAATGGCCGCAATCATGGACGCCGCCAGTCCACCTTTCATATCGCACGCGCCTCGCCCATAGACGCGATCATCTTTAACCACACCATCAAACGGATCGACGGTCCAACCCTCGCCCACCGCCACCACATCTGTGTGAGAGTTGAAATGCACGCACTCTCCGGCGTATTTACCTTCATGGCGCGCGATGAGATTCCAGCGCGGATATTTTTCACTATCGCCCAGCGCACCGATGGCTCGGACTCGCTGAATGTCAAAACCGTACGGCTTCAGAAAGTTTTCCAACAAATCGCAAATTCCAGCATAACCAACGCCTGGCGGATTTATCGTGGGCAGTCTGATGAGGTTCTGCGTTAACTCTACCAGCAACTCACGCGCATCCTCTATACGCTGATCAAGGTTCTCACCACTCACTTCAGGCCTCGTTGTGTCGTCCGGATGGTTGCCTACAATGTATCAGGTGTCGGCTATATCGAACCAGTAGCGAGCGCAAAAAGCATTGTCGGTGCCATTGCCAGGCATGGGTTTCCATCTCCATGAGAGTCCACGTGCTTGAGATGGACAGGTCACTACATGATGTCTAGCACATTGATACAAGCCTCAACCTCTCACGTACTACCTGTCAGGTTGCTGCTGCACCGTGACCTTCAACGCTCGTAAGTACACAGATGCCGAGCTCCCGGTACACTAGACACTTGCTCAATAACTGGTCAATTCATACCTGCCTGTTGTCCGTTTCATGAATTATCCAGCCTGGATGACGTTTAATACGCTCCAACCTCGATCGTCTGGAACATTGCACTATGAAGGAAACTCTGCGCGCCCTGCTGCCTCAACCATCACAGGCCACTCGTTTCTGGTGGATTCGACATGCCTGGGTGCCAGCTGGATCAGATCGGATGTACGGCAGCCTGGATATGGATTGCGACACAAGCAACACTGCGTTATTCGAAGGTATTGCCGCAAAGCTGCCTGCCGATGCGTTGTGGGTTACCAGCCCGTTGAAGCGCACGCAGCAAACAGCCGACGCGCTTATTCGCCATGGTGCAAGCGAGGCCAGCCGGGCGCAGGATGCACAACTCATGGAACAGGACTTCGGTGATTACAACGGCATGACGCACGAGGAGCTGTTCGCCCTTCGAGAAGATGCCTATCTGGGTTTCTGGCCTTTGTCGCCTGAACAACAGGCACCTAACGGGGAAAGTTTCTCGATGCTGCGTACTCGCGTCGAATCGTTCATCGGGCAAATGGTCGCTGAGCATACGGGCAAGGATATCGTCTGCGTGGCGCATCGCGGAACCATTCTGGCCGCCCTGCAGATCGCACTGGATTTACCGCTACGCAACAGTATCAGTTTTGATATCGGCAACGTATCACTAACGCGGCTTACGCATCACGCCGATGTGCCGGAAGGTGGTCCGAAATGGCGTGTGGTGGATGTCAGCTGGCTGCCTTGAGCACATGGGTAGCGGCGCCCTCATCCATGCAATCAAACCTATTCCTCACGCACTACGCGTATCGGCTGTTCCCACATGGCCAGCACTCGTAGCGCGTGTCGAACCGTCACTGCCCAGTGACATCGTCATACCCCCGTGCCGAACCGTCATTCCCGCGAAGGCGGGAATCCACGTAAGCACACGCGTGGATCCCCGCATTCGCGAGGATGACAGGGTAGATGCGGATAGCAGTAGACACGGATGTCGATCGTTACAACAGCGGCCTCCGACTAAAAACTACTCCAATCATCCGACTAAGGACTACTTCGCTCATTCAAATAACGACTACTTCAACCGCTCAAAGATAGTCGCTATGCCCTGCCCCATGCCGATACACATAGTGGCAAGGCCCAGCTCGCCATCATTCTGCTGCATCACATTCAACAGTGTTGTCGAGATGCGAGTACCAGAGCACCCCAGTGGATGCCCTAACGCAATAGCGCCACCGTTAAGATTAACCTTGCGATCCATGTCGTCAAGCAATTCGAGGTCTTTCATGACCGGTAGCGACTGTGCAGCAAACGCCTCGTTAAGCTCCACGTAATCGATATCGTCGATGGTCATGCCAGCACGCTTGAGTGCTTTTCTGGATGCCGGCACAGGACCGTATCCCATGATTGCCGGATCACAACCACTGACCGCCATACTCTTTATACGAGCAATGGGGCTGAGCCCCAGGCTCTTGGCCTTGGCACCCGACATCATCAACATGGCAGAAGCCCCGTCAGCAATCGCTGATGAACTACCGGCAGTGACCGTACCCGTCTTCGGTACAAAGGCGGGTCTTAACGAGGCGAGTGCTTCAAGTGATGCATCGGCCCGAATAACTTCATCCTTTTCGATCACCATCAGCGCGCCGTTTTCATCATGCCCGGCGATGGGCACAATCTCATTATCAAAACGCCCTTCATCAGATGCAGCCTGCGCACGCTGGTGGGAACGCAATGCAAATTTGTCTTGATCTTCGCGGCTGATACCGTGCATCTGGCTGAGCATCTCTGCAGTCACGCCCATCATCATGGATGCCTTCGCTGCATATAAGCTTACCGACGGGTTGATATCAATGCCGTGCAACATCGGTACATGCTGCATGTGCTCGACACCACCAACCACGAACACATCACCGTAGTCCGTCATGATGCCCTGCGCGGCTATGTGCAACGCACTCATGGAAGAGCCACATAAACGGCTAACCGTTTGTGCCGCTACCTGCTTGGGTAAACCTGCCAGCAAACCGACACTACGAGCCACATTGAAACCTTGCTCGAGTGTCTGGTTAACACAACCCCAGACAATATCTTCAACATCGCCTCTATCCACCTCTGGATTTCTGAGGAACAAGGCATTGACCAGCTCTGCAGACAGATTCTCAGCACGTACATTGGTGAAACCACCGCCTTTGGAACGAGCCATGGGAGAGCGCACACCATCCACGATTACTACATCACGCGCCTGATAACTCATGCTATCGCTCCTGAATGGTCTTCAGCATTCTGATGGAAAGTACCGCCACTTTTTGCCATGTCTCGCATAGCATCAGTCGGGTGATACAACGGGCCCAAATGAGCAAACTCATCCGCACGGTCACAGAACGCTGCCAGCCCCATCTTGTCGACATGTTTCAACGCACCACCTCGGAATGGTGGGAAGCCCACACCGTAAACCAGCCCCATGTCCACTTCGGCCGCGGTACCGACGATGTTGTCTTCAAGACAACGAGCAGACTCTATACACATGGGAATCATCAGACGATCTACCATGTCTTCAGCTGATACTTCCATAGGTTTGGCTTGCACGCTAGCTATCACTGCATTGACATCAGCATCGGCAAGCTTCTGTGGCTTGCCCTTGCGATCCATTTCATAGCGGTAAAAACCTTTGCCATTCTTTTGGCCTAATCTATTGGCCTCATACAGTGCATCGATAATCGTATTGCCCTCACTGGCCATGCGATCTGGAAAACCTTCTGCCATAACGCCTGCCGCATGCTTGCCAGTGTCCATACCCACTACATCAAGAAGATAAGCAGGACCCATCGGCCAACCGAAACGCTCAAGTGCCTTATCGATTGCAACAAAGTCTGCCCCTTCGGCAACCAGCTTGTTGAATCCGCCAAAGTAGGCAAACAGAATTCGGTTAACCAGAAAACCCGGGCAGTCATTAACAACGATGGGAGTTTTCTTCATGGACTGCGCATAGGCAACGGTTGTCGCTATGGCCGCCTCAGATGACGTCTTGGCTCTGATAACTTCTACCAGTGGCATCAAGTGCACTGGATTGAAGAAGTGCATACCCACAAAATTCTTTGGTCGCTTGAGAGCGCTGGACAACAGATCAACAGAGATAGTGGACGTATTGGTAGTAATAATCGTGTCATCACTAACATTGGCTTCCACCTCTGCCAGTACCGACATCTTGATTTTAGGATTTTCAACTACCGCCTCTACAACAAGATCAACGCCATCGAACTCGCCATAGCTCAGTGCCGGGCGAATCGCATTCAGGACACCCGCCATGCCTTCTGGTTTCATGCGACCTCGCATGATCTGTTTTTTCAGTAGTTTGCCCGCTTCCTCAAGTCCTGCTTCAAGCGCCTCCTCTCGGATATCCTTCATGATGATGGGTGTGCCGTTGGACGCAGACTGATATGCAACACCGCCCCCCATGATACCGGCACCCAGTACCGCTGATTGTTTGACAGGCAATGCTGCACGCGTCTGCTGTCTGGCCAGTCTCTTCAGCGCCTGATCATTCAGGAATATACCAACCAGACTTTCTGCGACATCCGTCTTGGCCAGCTTGACGAAGCTTGCACTCTCAAAAGGCAACGCCTCATCACGCGACTTGGTTCCGTGCTTTGCGATAGTACCAATGATGGTCATCGGTGCCGGATAGTGAGGACCAGCCTTCGCACCCACTACACCCTTGGCAGATTCAATCGCCATGGTGCGTTCCATATCGGATAGCAGCAGAGGAGACTTCTTGGCTACCTTGCGTGCGGTTGAATCCAGCTTGCCAGCCTGTGCCTGTCGAATGATGCTCACTGCCGCATCACGTAAATTGCCATCGTTGATAACAGCGTCTATGGCGCCGTCTTTCAGTGCCGCTGCCGCTTTTTTGCTGCTGCCTGTACACATCCACTCAACCGCGTTATCAACACCTATCAATCGCGGCAGCCTAACTGAACCTCCCCAGCCCGGCATGATGCCCAGCTTGACTTCCGGCAGGCCCACGCGGGCAGTTGGAGCTGCAACTCGATAGTCACACACCAGACAGACTTCAAAGCCACCGCCCTGTGCTTCGCCGTTAATAGCGGCAACCGTTGTGAAGGGCAAATCTTCAAGCCGGTTGAACATGGCATTCACTTCAATAAGCATGGTACCCAGCACCTCATCGGGAGAGGCGAAATAGCTCAGAAATTCGGTAATGTCAGCACCGACGATAAACGTTGACTTGCTGCTGGTCATCACTAACCCGGCTACATCGGATTCAGCTTCTGCAACCGCGATCACGTCACCAAACTCTTTCAGTGCCTTACGATTGAATACGTTGACCTTTTCGTTTTCGCTGTCAAAACACAGCTCGAGGATGTCTCCATCACGAGTCAGCTTGAAAGCATTACCAGAAAAAAGCATGAGCAATAGCTCCTAGTCGTTGTTAGGCGTGTGTGTAAGTGAGAACAAAACTATCAGTATTCGTTGCCAGTCAGCAGCGTCAGAAGATCGTCAGACGGCGAAATGAGCTTCGTCCAGATCCATCAGATTATCTGCACCAGACACCATAGTAGCGGCTAATGTGCGAGTGCGAGGCAATACACGCTCTATGTAAAAACGTGCAGTGAATAGCTTGGCACGTAAAAACACCATATCGCCTTCGCCCGCTTCGAGTTGCCTGTCAGCAGCCACGGCCGCCTGCGCCCAGAAATACGCCATGACAACGTAGCCAGAGTACATCAGGTAATCGACAGATGCCGCGCCAGCTTCTTCCTTGTCCTGCATGGCAGCCATACCGATACGCCGTGTCAAATCACCCCACTCCTCATTCAACTTCGCTAATGGAAGTAGGTAGCGACCCAGCCGCTGCTCGTCTGAATGAGCTTTGCAAAAGCGGTGGATCTGTTTGGTGTACGCGGTGAGCAGAGCGCCCTGTGACCCAAGCACCTTACGACCCAATAGATCAATAGCCTGAACACCGGTTGTCCCTTCGTAGATCATCGCGATACGGGCATCCCGAACGTTTTGCTCCATCCCCCACTCTCTAATGTAACCATGTCCACCAAATACCTGCATACCCATATTGGCCGCCTCAAAGCCGGTTTCAGTAAGAAACGCCTTAGCGATCGGCGTCAGCAGTGCCAACTCTTGTTCAGCGGCAGCCCGGGCCTCTTCCGTATCGCCCTTGTGGGCGATGTCAACCAGTTGACCGCAGCGATACAAGAACATGCGACCACCTTCTGCGAAGGCTTTTTGCGTTAACAACATGCGCCGGACATCCGGGTGCACGATGATAGGGTCGGCAGGCTTGCTCGGCTCTGCTGCACCCGACAATGAGCGCATCTGCAAGCGATCACGGGCATAGGCTAATGAGCCTTGAAACGCCAGTTCGGTATGCGCAAGGCCTTGAACAGCTGTACCAATACGAGCCGTGTTCATGAACGTGAACATACAGTTCAAGCCGCGATTGGGCTGACCAATCAGGAAGCCGGTTGCACCGTCGAAATTGAGCACAGCCGTCGCGTTTCCGTGAATGCCCATTTTGTGTTCTATAGAACCACAGTTGACTGCGTTGCGAGCATCAACCTCGCCAACGTCATCGAGCGTGAACTTGGGCACGATGAACAACGATATTCCACGTGTCCCTGTCGGTGCGTTGGGTAGTCTGGCCAACACGATATGAACAATGTTGTCGGCCATGTCATGCTCACCGGCCGAGATAAAAATCTTTTGACCGGTAATGGCAAAGCTACCGTCGTCATTGGGTTCAGCACGGGTTTTCAGCAAACCCAGATCCGTGCCGCAATGTGACTCGGTCAAACACATGGTGCCTGTCCATTCACCGGAAACCAGTTTAGTCAGGTAGGCCTGTTGCTGTGCCTCAGTACCATGCGCGCCCAGCGTGTTCATGGCACCGTGCGACAAGCCCGGGTACATCGCCCAGGACCAGTTTGCAGTGCCGTTCATCTCAGACAACACTGTGCCTAGCGACTCAGGCAAGCCTTGGCCACCCAGTGACTCAGGCTGCGTCATGGACGGCCAGCCGCCTTCGACATACTGCTGATAAGCCTCTCTGAAACCTGTGGGCGTGGTGACGACACCGTCTTTCCACGTACACCCTTCGGCATCACCTACGCTGTTCAATGGGCTCAGCACATCCCGGGCGAACTTCGCGCCTTCTTCCAGAATGGCATCCACGGTGTCGGGGGTGGCATCTTGAGCCCCGTTCAGTGTGGCGTAATGCTCATCGAAGTTCAGTACTTCACGTAGTGCGAAACGGATGTCTTGTAGCGGCGGATTGTATGCTGGCATGTCGGGTACACCCACAGTTTATTGATTGACACCAGTGTCGGCTCAGAACCGTGGCAACTCAATAACGAATATGGGCTAATTTGGTGACATATTCGTTCACCAAGCCATGTGGGCATATTTTCTTTATTACATTCAGCCACTTAAACAAGTGACGCATTACAAGCAAACTACCTGATTCGTTTGCCTGACACGATTGACTATGACCGGGGGCGACTCTCCAACAGAGCCTTCAACGTGGTCACCTCTACCGCCAGCGCCTGAATCTGAGCTCGCGTCTGCTCATGCTGCAGCTCCACAAAATTGGCATTCTCCACATCGTGCTCAGCCTGATTGGCGTTGACTATCACAGCGATAAACAGATTAAGCATGGTAAATGTTGTCACCAGAATGAATAGGACAAAGAAGATCCACGCATACGGGTACGCCTCAAGTACAGGCCGCGCGATACCCATCGACCAGCTTTCAAGCGTCATCACCTGGAACAGGGTATAGCCCGTCTCACCCAGGTTACCGAACCATTGCGGAAACTGCTCACCAAACAACCCTGTCGCCACAACAGCTGCAACGTAGAAAATAAGCCCCATCAGCATGAGCACAGAGCTCAAGCCAGGCAACGCACTGATCAACCCGGTAACAACACGACGCATGGACGGCATCAGGGTCAGAATTCTCAACACGCGCAATACGCGTAGCGTTCTCAGAACCGCTAGCGGACCACTGGCCGGGATAAGCGCAATCGCGACCACGGAGAAATCAAAAATACTCCAGGGGTCGCGAAAGAAGCGCAAGCCATGAGCCACGATTCTCAAGGTCAGCTCCACCACGAATATGGCGAGAATGGCAGCATCCAGCGCCTTGAGCATGGGGCCATAACGATCCATCACCGACGGAAAGGTTTCCAGCCCAAGAATAAGCGCATTGATCAGGATTAATGCGATCAATACACGCTCGACCGATGGTTGGGCTATCCAGTTACCCAGCCGGGTGCGCCAGTTAGTATTGATTTCAGTGTCGGAAAGCATGGGATACGGCAACAGGTCGTTAGTGGAATAGTGTCGCGATCTTAGACGAGTATGCGAAGCCCTGCAGCTGTCATACACAAAGACACTGTTTTATCCCTAACAGTCTGTTCTTTGCGTTTAGCGTGTAAACAACCTCCACAGGGCGTCGATTGCACCCGTGGTGTGAACAGGTAAGCCACACGCGCATGACCTCTAGAGGCTATCGCGATATTGAGACGGTGTCACACCCATCCATCGCTTGAATGCTCTGTAAAAGGCACTGATTTCATCGAACCCCAGCAGCCCGGCAATCTCGGCGAACGTCAGATCAGGAGACGCCAGGTATTGCATGGCAGCAGCGCGTCGGTATTCGTCCTTGAGCTGCTGATAAGAGGACCCCTCTCCTATAAGGTGTCTTCGCAAGGTACTTACAGACAGGCCTAGCTGTCGGCCTACCTGTTCAGCACTAGGCAGCCTTTGCGCATAGTCATCACCAAATATGGCCAGAACACGATCACACAGTCTCTGGTCATCGTGAGACGGTACAATAAGTCGATACGGTGCTGATTTCAGGAAGACTGTTAACGACTGTTCGGATTGGATATTGGGCAAGTCCAACACATCAGGCTCGAACCGCAGAAGAGACAAAGCGCAATTAAACTTGACGGGACATCGGAAAACAGTTGACCACAAGGCACCTTTAGCAGGCTCTGGGAACGAGAATTCCACACGGACCAACGGCAATGAGCGTCCAGCAAACCAACTGAGCAGGCTGTGCCACAAATACAAGGTTGTACGAATTTTTACAGGGTTCTCAGAGCTCAGAATGGTATCGATGGTTCGTTCAGTCTCACCACGAACAGTCGCTAACGCGATGCTGACGCTGTGAGAGGACACCATGATCTGTGGCTTTATGGCCACACCGTTACAGACATCCAGAAATTCTGCTGCTCGTTTGACAATCGCCGTCAGTGTTGGCCGGTGAATAACGCACAGACACATCATACGAAACGTACCGCTGGCTACTTTACCACCGCTGACCATACCCAGTGACTCATCTTTGAGTAACAACATGGCGCGCTGATACAGACGCCCAAATACATCAGCCGGCATTTCAGGCCGAGTTTGCAGGCCGTCAAAGTCAAGACCATCCTCTCGGGCAAACGCCGCTGGATCATGACCATGATCGGCAACCGCACGCAGCAAGGCTCGCACGTAGGATGTGCTGATCATACGGCTACTCTGGGGCACTGCAGTGTTCATATCACCGTCGGGCCAGCAGTAATCAAAGATTGTCACCTCACAGTTAAAGGACCATGGCAACGTGATTGAGCCTAGAGTTTTTACTATTGTATCAGGCGTGTTCTAAGCGATTCGATAATCACTGACGCTGCCCGGTAGCATTCACTACCCGGCAGGAGCTCCAACCACTGATCAGCATCGCCAAGCTGCCGGGTGATTATTTCGTGCATAAACCAATAACTGCATTCACAATTGCCAGTGAAGAAGATCTGCGCAGTCTCTACGCAGATACGCACGCTCTGGCAATCAGGCAATGCCTGCCAAATCCAGACCGACATCACCGTGCATTCATTGCTCGCTCACGGTTCCTGTGTCTGTCCACTTAGCGTGCCAACGGAGTTGACAGCCAATTCCAGCGCTTCTAATACACTCGCCTCAATGATCGGCACCTTGTAACCGGTATCTCTCAACGGTTTACACCGTGTCGTGGAGGCTTTGGCAGCTCTTGCCAGAGAATCTGCAGACAACGGACTACTCATCAACACCTGCTCCACCTCTGTGAGGCGAAAGGGGATATTGGCCACTGCCCCTATGGCAACCTTTGCGTCATGAACTGTGTTGTCTTTAACGTTAAGCCTGACCACCACCTCAACCAGTGGCCATTCAGCCCAGGCCCGACTCATGTGGCGAAAATAGGCAACCTTTTCATCAGCCACAGCTGCTGGCAAATGAATGGCTGTAATGATTTCGCCAGGCAATAGTGTGTTGTCACTTCGCACATCACTGCCGTCGCCGAAGAAGTCTTCAACACTCACCAGCCCTCTACCCGATATTGCAAGCCTGGCATCGTATGTCAGTAGCGCACAGCCTATCGATGACGGATGTGGATACACGCAAGGTCCAAAATCGTAGGCAACGCCCAACTCATGCTCACCCTGACGCGAAGGGCATTCATCCGTGCCTCCTTTCTTTGGGCAACCCAGATCCGGGTGGCGATAGTAGGCACACCGCGTGCGTTGGCTCAGTGACCCTCCCAGGGTGGCGACATGACGCGCCTGAGGGGTAGCTAGCGTTTTTGCGGGTAGAACAAGTGCAGAGTAATGCCGCGCAAGATACTCATGGCCTTGTAATTCATCCAGAGTCATTAACGCCCCGATCGACACACCCTCATCGGAGACTTCCACACTGGATAGTCCATCAATTCCCGCGATGTCTATTAACGGAGACGTGGTAACACGACTGCGTATTCGCTCCTGTATGTCTGTACCACCGGCGCGAAATTCACCAATGGCTTCTATCGCCTGATCAATACTGGTTGCATAGGTATACATGATCAGACTCCTTGCTTGAGCTGGCTGAAAACACGACGAGGACACATCGGCAAATCTGTTGGCCGCCAACCGGTTGCGTTAAATACAGCATTACCTAATGCAGGCATCAGCGGTAACGTTGATATCTCTGCCAGACCACAAGCACCACCACGCATCTTGTCAAAACCCTTTTCATCGTAGTGGATCTCGATCTCTGGCATATCTCCAATACCGGGTAGGCGATAGTCGTCCAACCCCATACTGAGCAACGCACCGGTTAAGGGATCGTGTGTGCGTTCTTCGGTCAGGGCATAGCCCAGGCTCTGAGCGACAGCACCGTAGATCTGGCTATCTGCCAATGCCGGATTGGCGATCTTGCCAACACTCATACCCATCCACACCTTATCGGGCTGTATCTTACCCAATCGAGTATCCACATTGACGGAGACCAGCGACACAGCGCCTGTCATACGAAACAACATGCTGAGCCCGATATCACCGGTAGGCATACTGCCGACCAGATCAAACGTTCCATTACCCCCACGCTTGTCAGACATTACGTTGAATGAAGGTAGTTCGCGAATCAAGTCCTGAAGAGGTATATGCCCATTCTCGTGAGATACGCCGCCGTCTTGCCATTGCACATCCTTGAGCTCAAGCAGCTGTTCTGCCTCTTCCAGCAAACGCTCCTTCAGAGTTCCAGCTACCTCCAGCGCCACCGGGTAGAGAGATGCGGTAGAACGACTAGCACTCGAGATGGGCCCCTGAACGTAATCAGATCGTCCTATCTGTACGTCGATGTCGTGAGCAGATACACCCAGCTCATCAGCGACCGCCTTACCTATGACAGAGCGAGCGCCCTGCCCCATATCCTGCACCGCACATTGAGCTACGATGCCTTGCGGTGAGCACATCAGTTCAATACGCGTGCCGTTGTGAAATGCGTTGAACCAGTTGCCAATGGCAAAGCCCATACCGTGCTGATAGCGTCCACTAGACGTTCCTGCGGCTTTGCGGTTTCGCCACTGGGGAATACTCTCGACCCAATCGTAGAGCTTGTCACGCACATCGGAGCCCTCCCACTGACGACGGAGCTTGATGGGGTCTACGTTTAGCTGATTCGCCACTGCATCCACACAGGATTCCATTGCCCAGAATGCAGCAGGACCGCTGGGCGCTCGCATCGGCTTGGCAGGGCCCGTATTCGTGGTGACGTCAAAATCTTCGCAATGCTTGGGCCCTGTATAGGTATAGCGTACCCATGGACTGACTTGCGACTGAACCGCTATGCCGCAGTCGCCCCAGGCCTCGCAACGCATACCGGCCTGCTGATGTTTGCTATCAGTGACCAGGCCAAACTTGATGCGTGTCGCTGGCCTGCATCCGCCTATCGTCATTTCTTCCAGACGATCAAGCACGAGCCTTACGGGTGCACCAGCCTCTCTGGCCAACTTGATGGCCGCCAGATGCTCTACACGCAGACCCGCCTTGGCACCGAAGGCACCGCCTATGAATTCTGCATTCACGCTCACCTTGTTGCGATCCAGATTGAAGTGTTTGGCAATCTCGTTGGCCAGCACAAACACCGATTGCGTGGAGGTATGAACAGTTAGCGTGTCTGGCGTATCCCAACAAGCAACACAGCAATGTGGCTCGAAAGCTGTGTGTGTCTGAGCCTGGGTGCGAAACTCGTATTCCACCATCATCGATTCGGTACCACCATCGCGCGCCGCGTGCAGGGCCTGGGTAACCGCTCGCTTGTTTTTGCCCAGTGTCTTGTTCAGCCAGGGTGTTCGCACATTCCCGTTCCAGTCTCCTGGTGGTATGGGTCCTTCCGAGGCATTAGGTGGCTTTTTCTTTTTCTCCGGATACACCTCGGGAGCATCGGATTGCTCAGCATCATCGGCATTCAATACGAAGCCGCGTGCTTCATATTCTATTTTAATCGCCTCGACCGCATTTCGTGCAATGGCGTCGCTGATAGCGGCAACAGCCAGTATCGGTTGACCCACATACCGCACAGTACGATGTTCATCGTCGAGCAGTTCAACAATGGCCTTGACACCCTCCATCCCCAATGCCGTGCTGGTGTCGATGCTGTTGATGACTGCGTGTGCCCTGCTTGAGCAACACAGACGGGCTGTCAGCTGATTATCATGACTGATATCTACCGTGTACTTTGCCGCACCCGTTACCTTTTGTATCCCTTCAAGTCTGGGATAAGTAACAGTGTCCACGTCATCAAATTCGCCTGCACAGGCACTTCTCACGGCCTCGTAAATACCCACATAAGACCCACAGCGGCATAGATGCCCAGCCATCGCTTCCGCGATCTGTTCGCGCGACGGTGACTGACCTTTTTCTTTCTCAGAACACCATTGCTCATAGAACGTGATGGCCTCATTGACAAACCCCGGCGTGCAGAAACCACATTGCAAACCATCGTGAGCCAGAAACGCCTTCTGAACCGCATGCAGATTATCAGCACCGTGTTTTTCCACTGTTTCAACAAGGCGGCCGTTCAACGCCGTTGCAGGCAGAATGCAGACCGCGACCGTCTTGCCATCGAGTCGGACAGTACAGGCACCGCACACGCCCGAACCGCAGACAAGTTTTGCGCCGGTGAGTCCGGCTTGCTCACGAAGCACTTCCAGCGCACTATCTGCAGGGCCATGAGCAAACACCACTCTATTGCCGTTGACGGTCGTGGTGGTTGTACACTCTTGCATTTTTGGCATATCTGTGGGTTGTACTCGGGTTTCAAAGTTGAATGACGTGCGCACCGAAAGGGTCGCCACTCTCTCGCACATCCGGAGTATAGACGCGTGTCAGCCTGTAAAGACTCGATTGAAGGTTCCGCCTCAAACCCGCTACGCCACATTCAGAAGGCTTACAGCTGAGGCTGAAGCACGCTGACGCTCACTGGTAGCTGAACGGCGTAGTTACCTGCGTACTCATTGCGGTGTATCCAACAACCATACATTCCAGGATTGCCGGGTCATGGAACAAGCGACCAAAACAGTTGCCGGATAGACACGACGCGTTCGTTGGTGGACTTGCCACCCGACAGCAACGTAACCCGCCATGGCTCATTTAGCGAATATGCTCATTGGCGACACACTACGCCAAGCTCAGGCAATGTACGCCGTCAGAGCACTTGAGTGCCATCATGGTGAACTCTTTAATCTTGAACCGCCAGGCCGATACGATCCCAGCGCACCCCACCCTCGCCGTAGGAAAACCAGAGTTGACGTGGTCGACCGACCACATCTGACAGGGGCACATCGTCGAATTGGCGTGAGTCACGACTAGCTGTGCGATTGTCACCAAGTACAAACACGTGACCCGGCGCGACTGTTCGTTCATCCATATTGACTGATAAATCACCCCCAAACCTATCGGGTGCCGACTCGCCATTAATGATCAATTCACCCGCAGCGATCTCGATCGTATCACTAGGCAGCGCAACGATACGTTTAACAAAGTACTGGGTGCGATTATTGGGATATACAAAGATAGCGACATCCCCGCGTTTAATGCTAGTAAGGCACGTGGGACAATTGTAATTCATGTCAGCAAACAACATGTCACCACCCACAAGCGTTGGGCTCATACTATTATTCGGAATATAAAACGGCTGTACGATATTCTGCCGAACGAAGCCAACCACCAACGGTAGTAATACAAAAGCTGTCAGTAAGAACACACTGATATAGACCGTGCGCGTCTGCCACACAGCTGGGACAAACGGGTCGCAATGCTTAGCCATGCGCCACGCATCCACAATGGCGTACACCCAAACGACAATCGTCATAAGTGTTGCTATTGTGACTAAAACAGCGGTCATCTCCATCGGCAAAAACAACGATATAACGATTACGACCGGGATTCCCAGCAGTGCGAATGTCAGGAAGAACCCCAGCGCACGATTGGCATCACCGACATAGAACTGCCCGAATCCGGGTAGCACAAGCGACAGCAAAGCTGCCAACCAAGGTCGTCGTAGAGCGGCAACAGTATTCATATAAAAAGTCTCCTAAGCAGCGATTGATGTGGCCCAAAGACCGAAAATGAACGCAAGCGTTTGCCAACCGGCAGCCAGAGCACCAATGATGACGGCCACAGCTTGCAGCCCACTCATTACCGTAGTTAGCAAGGACGGCTGCCTTGCCGGCACATCAGCACTCTGCTGCACCTGCTGCATCACCCGTATCTGAAAGTCCGCAGGCGGCTCTACCAGCCCCTCGCTCAACAATGCATCCCAATGGGATGCAATATCGTCATGTGTATTCATAGCGTTTCCCCTAATATGACAACGAGCCGCCGACGTGCCCTAGAGAGCCGAGCTCGATACGCGTCTGCTCGGCAATGAAGCAGCGCCGCAGCCTCCGGTGCCGATAAGCCATCGATGTAGGACAGTGCGATAGCCGTGCGGTCAGCATCTGATAACTGTTGGAGCGCGCGATGCAAGTGATTACGCTGGTCAGCTCGCTCTAGCGCTTGAGAAGCATCACCCGGTGCAGCCAACGTGTCCAAAGCATCTTCGTCTGCGCACGCAGTCGGTCTGCGACCAGCACGTCGCCACTCCGTCAGAGCCACGTTTCGAGCGATTCCAAATAGCCAGGCAATCACAGCGCCTTGAGAAGAATCAAAACTGGCTCGATGACGCCAAGCACGTACGAAGATATCCTGAGCCAAGTCCGCAGCAGTGGCTTGCTCAAACCCCATCCGTCCCAGAAATGCAAATACGCGCCGCTCGTAAGCGGTGACTAGTTTTCCGAACGCAGCCGTATCACCAGCCAGCGCTTGTACGGCGGCAAACTCGTCAAATTCTGTTATCGGCGTGTCCATATACACTGCCTTACTCGCGCAATAGCAAAGTGTGACAGGTGAGCGAAGGATTTTTGGCGCTATTGCCGAATTCCAGAGCAACATTTCTGAAATTAGGCCCGACGAATTCTACGTTCTCGAAAGCTCATAAACGGTTCAAAATAGCCGGCGGCTCTATGCTTTATTCCATATCCTAAATCCGTATGGGATAGAAGCAAAAACCGCAGACACCTTTATTGCTGACACCATAGATTTGCGAACGGCCTCCTCAATAAAAGCTATTTCAAAGATGCGGGAGAGATTAAAGAAACCTTCAATAACAGCAGAGAAGCTACTGTTGCTTTATGAGTCAAGGGGATTTTATGAGACTGCAGATTTGCTCCGACCACATATCGACCAACTTTAAATCTGCAATATTCGCTAGGCGTGCAGAGCACGTTTTAGTTGCGACTATCACCTAATGTGAAGCACCCTACTCCGCACAATGGTAGCCAGAATCAAAATTAAACACACTTCGTGGCTGGCGAGGATTCGTTAAGCGATTGTTTCAAATGGTGCCGGCACCAAGAGTCGAACTCGGGACCTACTGATTACAAATCAATTTCCCTAAGAGCGATTTAGATTTTTCAAGACATTACAAATACCATCCCAAGTTGCTGTATATAAAGAGTCTTTGTCCTGACTGTTGCAAACCACTCTTAATCAATCTACCATCGAGTGGACAGCAAGACGGACAGCACGATGGCGGGTTTGAATCAAAAGCACATTGATGGGCTGAAGCACCAGGCCGACCGGCGCGAATACAGCCGAATGGAGAAGGGTCTACGGCTGGTGCTGGGACAGAAACCCAGCAAACGCAAAAGCTGGGAGCTGACCTACTACCTGCACGAACACAAGCGGAGATTTGTGTTTGGCCACTATCCTGGTGACTTCACCCTTGCTGCAGCAAGGTTTGAGCGCGACCGCCTGAAATCGTTGGTCAAAAAAGGTGTCTGCCCAAAAGAGCAGGCCGAGCGAGCAGTCATCGAGAAAAAGCTGGCCGCACAACAACGAATCACGTTGAAGGATCTGCGCGAACGATTCGACAGCGAACACCTGAAAAAACGGGGGCATAAGTCACGCCCCGAGATACTTCGTGTTCTGAAAACCAAATTCAGCAAATGGGACAAATACGAACCTCGTGATATCAACCGCCTGATGATCGTCGAGCGTCTTGATGAAATTGAAAAAGACGGTCCAGTCATCAGAAACCGAGCACACGCTTACCTGCGCTCGATGCTGAGCTTCGCCGTGGAGAAGTCCATTGTTGATGACAACAAAGCGACCGGAATTAGTCAGGCATCAGAAACACCGAAGAAGCGGATCTTGTCACCCGAAGAAATCCGATATTTTTGGGACGAGATTGGCAGCCAGGGTCTGAGCACGTCTGTCGAGGTTGCACTTCGCCTGATGCTTGTAACCGGACAACGCGGTGGTGAGATTCTGTCAATGGAGCGAAAGCACGTCACAGGGCAGTGGTGGACTCAACCTGATACCAAGAATGGGCGCATTCACAAAACATTCCTCACCGAGCGGGCTCAAACATTAGTTGAACAGGCTTTGGCAGCCTCAACGAATGATCAGCATGTATTTGGCAGTGGTGAACACGGACACATCAGAATATCAACACTATCCAAGGCTCTACTAAGGTGGCGGCATCGTGAAGACAACCCGATGGCGATAGATCCATTCACACCGCACGATCTTCGCCGCACGATGGCATCCAACCTGGGAAACATGGAAGTCGACCGTTTTGCACAGAACCAAATACTGAACCACATCGACCGATCCATAGGTGGTGTGTATGACGTTAGCGAATACGACAATTTGAAGAAACGCACGATGCCGCTATGGGAAGCACGCTTAACGAAAATCCTGAATGGCGATGAGCACGGCCACTCTACCCGAGGTTAAAACAGCCTTTTTCGCTCACATTACGTGAGGGAATTGAAAGAACCCCCTCGAACAACTTGAACATTGTTCGAGGAGGGTGTCTCCTGAGATTGTCAAGATCAGTAGGAGACACCGATAGTGTGTCAGTCATTGCCCCTGGATGCCAGCCTCTGGCACGCTCTTTTTTTGCTTGATAGGCATATCGCTGATCAGGTTCACGACCAAGGTTGCCCTCACTGCGCTGGCAAGCTCTACGTGGCCAACTATCCGCGTAAGCCACGCGGTGTCAAGCGCGACATAGTAGGTCCGCACTATTCCCAACGTTTCAGTTTCTGTTGTTCGGTGTGTCGCAAGCGCACAACCCCGCCTTCGGTGCGTTTTCTGGGTAGAAAGGTTTATCTGGGTGCCTTCATCACGCTAATCAGTGCTGGCGTCCATGGCTTGAGTCCAGAGCAACGTGCTGCTGTGCTTGATGAGCAGGACATTTCTGCACAAACGCTTCATCGCTGGCGCCGCTGGTGGACGTACTATGTGCCCGCTAGTGCCTTCTGGCGATCGTTAAGTGGCTGGTTCTCACCACCGATTCAATACAAGACGCTACCTGGTGCGCTACTGGACCGATTGAAAGGGTCCACACTGGCGTTACGACTCCGGCAACTGTTGAGCTTGATTTGCCCACTGACAACTCTCTCATGTCCACTTTACCCAGAGGGTGCTTATAAAAACTCACAAGATGTGATCGTAACAGTGTGAGCGATGGGGCATGGTCGGCTTTCATCGATCAATCGTGGAGAACACAGCACATGGCACAAGTGAAGGACCCGCAGCGTTGGGCTCGGCTGCGCTTTGCAGTGGTTGGCGCTTTGTTAGCAGCGCCACCGGCACGAGGGCAGCTTCAAAGCGCGCTGCGCAAACTCAGCGAGCAACATTGGTTACATCCCAATACCGGACTGCCGGTACGCTTCGGCGTATCCACTATTGAACGCTGGTACTACAAAGCCAAAAGTACGCCCGATCCGATGAACACCCTGAGTCGACAACGACGAGAGGATGCGGGTCGTGCTCGTGTGTTCTCACCTGCTGCCATAGCGCAGATCCATGCACTGTATCGAGAGAACCCGTACTGGTCGGTGCAGTTGCACTACGATAACCTGCGTGCCTGCAGCTATCTTGAACCAGCATTGGGAAAGCTACCCTCCTACTCCTCGCTCAAGCGCTACCTACGCGCCAATGGCATGGTGAAAAAGCGCAAGCCACGCATCGACACACCCGGTGCCAGGCTTGCAGCGGAGCGTATCGAAGCATTAGAGATACGCAGCTATGAGGCAGAGTACGTTCACGGGCTATTCCATCTGGATTTTCATCACGGCTCCCGACGCGTGCTCGAACCCGATGGGCGTTGGATCAAACCGCTATTGCTCGGCATCATTGATGATCATTCACGCTTGGGCTGCCATCTTCAATGGTACCGATCTGAAGATACCCAATCATTGGTGCACGGGTTCTGTCAGGCGTTGGCCAAACGAGGATTGCCCAGGGCGTGTCTTACCGATAACGGCTCTGCCATGATTAGTGAAGAGTTCACAGCAGGCCTGCATACACTGGGTATCGTGCATGAACGCACTCTGAGCCACAGCCCATACCATTATGGGCTCGAGTCACTTATGTGCTACTCGTTCCCAGCAGCCTCGTTTCACAACGGTAGTGAGCAATCGAGTAGCACATAACAGAAGTTCTAAAGACCTCGGAGAAAAACCATCAGCTCCGGATTGTCCCGCCACGGTAAAGCCGGAGGTTGTTGTTCTGCCAAAGAACAAGCTGCCAGTGCTTTTGCCTTCATTTCAAGATCGATCTCAGCGTAGATATTGGTAGTATTCAATGACACGTGTCCAAGCCAACCTCGAATGGTGTTGATATCAACACCTGAACGAAGCAGATGGGTCGCGGTTGTGTGTCGCCTATGTCTTTCAAGACATAGGCGACACTATCTTCCCTTCCTGACTATCTCTTGTCAGACAGGAATCCTTTATTATTCTAGATATACACACAGAGTAGTGAAGACATAGTCTGGAGACTCCTTTCGTAATCCCCTGCTGAGGGAGGAGTCCACAATGAACTTTAATGTCAACGATAAGATCGTTCTACGTCAGCAACCAGAGGGGCCTTTGGTGCCCTATATCAGCCAATTCGCACAAGACGTCGCTGATCAGGGCTATGCGGGAGACTACGTTCATCGCCACGTCTTGCTCGCTTCAGGCTTTAGCCATTGGTTGATGTGTTCAGGTGTCAAGCTGGATCATATTGTGTTCAATCACACATGCGACTATTTGCAATACCGTGCTAAACATGTAAAGCCCACTCGTGGCGATCGGGCAAACCTTGATCACCTTCTGAAGTTCCTTCGTGATGCCGGGATTATTCGCTCAGAGCCGGTCACCACGCCAGCTCTTTCTTCTATTGATCGCTGTACTGATGCCTATGAGCAGTATCTGCGAACCACACGAGGATTGGCAGATTCCACCATACTTAACTATGTACCCTTTATTCGTACATTTCTTGAGAATCGCTTTGGCACCAGCAAGGTCACACTTGCGTTGTTGACGGCCTATGATGTCGTGGCGTTTGTTGATCAACAAGCGCGTCAATTGCACAAAAAGCGAGCGAAGCTGCTGACCTGCGCACTGCGCTCCTATTTAAAGTACACAGTTTACAGTGGCCATGTCAGCTTGGATCTTGCAGCTGCTGTACCTGTGGTACCCAATTGCTCGATGCCTTCGATCTGCCGCGCTATCTCCCCCGAACAAGTTGAACAGCTGTTAGTCAGCATTGATCAAAGCACAGCTATGGGCCGTCGCGACTATGCGATTTTACTGCTGCTTGCTCGCCTCGGATTGCGCTCAGGAGAGATTGCGTTCCTGGAGCTAAGGAATATTAATTGGAACGCAGGTACATTGACTGTAAAAACCAAAGGGGGTCAGTGCAACACGTTTCCGCTACCGGCAGAGGTGGGAAAAGCCATCGCCGCTTACTTGCAGGAAGGTCGGCCTAGCTGTACTAGCGGACACGTCTTTGTGCGTGCAAGAGCACCGTTCCGAGGTTTCCAATACGCTAGTGGTGTTGGATCAATCGTTCGTCACTGTCTTCAGCGCTGCAGCATTGAGGCTCCAACATTGGGTACTCACCAGTTCCGTCACGGGTTGGCTACCGATATGCTACGCCATGGCGCCTCTCTGGGTGAGATCGGCGATGTACTGGGGCATAGCCATCCGCAAACTACCAAGATTTACACCAAAGTTGACCTGGAGGCGTTACGGTTGCTGGCGGTCCGCTGGCCAGGAGGTGTGCAATGAACACGCTTCGCCAGTCTGTAGAAGACTATCTGAGGATGAGGCGTAATTTGGGTTTCAAGTTGATTGAAGTTGGCAACGCATTACCAAAGTTTGTCACATTCATGGAACAACGCAACGCGCTTGTCATCACGCAATCTGACGCACTGGAATGGGCTCAGCTACCACAAAACGTGCAACCCGCTCACTGGGCTGCACGATTAAGTTACGTACGAGGATTTGCTCGATACCGAAGTGCAATTGATCCTCGCACGCAGATTCCAGCCTCTGGCTTGTTGCCTTTCCAGACCAAGCGCTCTAGACCGTATTTATATACAGATGAGGAGATAAATCGATTGCTCAGCGCAACTCTCAACATGCCTCAATACTCAGAATCCTGCGCATTGCTGCCGTGGGTTTACTACTGCTTGCTGGGCCTACTGTGTGTCACCGGATTGCGTCTGGGTGAGGCGCGCAATCTGACGCTTCAGGACGTTGATCTTGACGCTGAGCTGATAACCGTTCGTAACGCCAAATTCGGTAAGGACCGATTGGTACCGCTGCATAGCTCAACCTGCGAGGTGCTGGCCAACTACTTGGTCAGACGTCAGGCTCACTGGGGTGAGCGGGCAGTATCCGATTATCTGTTCGTGTCGAGTTGGGGCAATCGGCTGGATAGTGGACAAATCTATCGTGCCTTCCATAAAATTTCACGTCAGATTGGGCTGCGTGGTCCTAATGACAGCAAGGGGCCTCGATTGCACGATCTACGTCACCGATTTTCTACTAACACGCTGGTGAATTGGTATAAAAACGAACAGGATCCAGAACGCCTGCTTCCGATCCTATCGGCTTATCTTGGACACGTAAAAGTAGCTGACACACAGTGGTATCTGGAAGCCTCGCCTGAGCTCATGAGTGAAGCGATGAAACGACTCGAGAAGCGTTGGGAGGATCACTCATGAAAACAACCACGAACCTGGCCCCTCTGCTGGAACGCTTCTTCACTCAGCGTCTGATGCAGCAGCGTTCGGCTAGCGGGCACACCATCAAGTCTTATCGCGATACCTTTCGCCAGTTTCTGATGTTCTCACAACAGCAACTGAATCAAACACCATCGCAGCTAAGCATCGAGCAAATCGACGCCCCACTCATCGTTGCGTTTCTCGATGAACTTGAGCAACGCCGCGGACTATCCATTCGCAGTCGCAATTTGCGATTGACCGCATTTCATTCATTTTTCCGATACCTGGCTTTCGAGCTTCCTACCCATGCCGAACAAATACAGAGAGTGTTAGCCATTCCCAGCAAGCGATTCACGCGCAAGATAGTCAGCTTTCTTTGTCGAGAAGAGGTTGATGCGTTACTGGCAGCCCCGGACCGTAGCACATGGTCAGGGCGGCGAGATCATGCGTTTATTTTGACAGCAGTACAAACTGGATTGCGTTTGTCGGAGATGACCGGACTGACGTGCAAAGACCTCATAAAAGGAACAGGAGCGCATCTGAGGGTTATCGGAAAGGGGCGCAAAGAACGCTGTATACCATTGGCCAAATCTACGCTTACGGTACTGAATACCTGGTTACAAGAGTTGCAACGCAGTGGTGGTGTCGCTGCGCCCGTGCTGTTCCCAAGTGCCAGAGGGAGTCGACTCAGCGTTCATGGTGTCCAGTATCTATTAAACAAGCATAAAGCTACCGCTTCAGGTAGTTGCCCAACGCTCAAAGACAAACGCGTCACCGTCCACCGCCTGAGACATACCATGGCAATGGATCTTCTACAGGCCGGAATTGATCGCTCAGTGATTGCATTATGGTTGGGGCACGAATCAGTGGAAACAACCCAGATCTATTTGGAGGCAACCCTAGAACTAAAGGAGCAGGCACTCGCCAAGGTGCAGCAGCCAGAGTCCAAAACCAAACGTTACCAGCCAGGTGATGATCTACTGTGGTTTCTCAATAGTCTCTAGCCACACGGACTATGTCGGGTAATCGGGAGAGGTTTGCCATCAAGCGATCTTAAAAAATGGTGCTTCTTGTAAACTGAAATTTATTACCCGAGATAGTCAGGAAGGGAAGATAGTGTCGAATGACATGCGGGCCTACTACCTTGTTTGCCAGTGATGGTTTGGTAGTACTTGCACGTTTGGCAAGCCGCTTCACCAACCCGTGTATCCCGGAGCGAGTGAACGGTTGTCCTGTTCGATTTAGGAAAACAGACGCTGTTGGTGCGCGGCCTTCTGTCAGCGGTCTCAAGCTATCCAGTGTGATTTTCCACAGCGGACAAGATCGCCATTTCTTCCCCTTTCCCAAGATATTCACGCTACCGGTGTACCAATCAATTTCCTGGTTTTTCAACTGTGCTGCTTCGCTGGCTCGTACGCCAGAATTGTAGAGAAACAGCAGTAAGCTGTAATCGCGTTCCCCTTGATCCGATTGACGTACTGGCGCTGCCAGCAGTGCCTCCATCTCCCCGAGATCGAGCGCTGTGATTGATGGTTCGGCTGTTTTTTTAAAAGGAATTAGCCGTAAGCGCCCACACCACTCAATCAACTCAGGGCAATGCTGAGCCACAAAGCGCGCAAATGCATGAATGCCTGCCAGACGCTGGTTTCTGGTACGGATCGAGCAGCGGCGTACAAGCTCGATGTACTGTAGGTATTCCCTGACTCTGTCTGCTGAGATATCCTCGATCGTCAGTCGATCAACGGGCCTTCCGACGCTCTCAGACAGCGCTGGCAACAGCTGCATCAACATATCCCGATAGCTCTTCTGAGTGTTGACAGATAATCCACGGTGTTCGACAAGATACTCCAGAAGAAAGCGGCGAACCCAGGGTCCAAGCAGATTGACGTTATTCATCGCAAGCTCCAAAGGCATAGCGCTCGAACCGATTGCTCGCTTCACCAAGCAGTTCTGGAGTGAGTGTCAGGTAACGCTGTGTGCCTGAGAGAGTACTATGGCCCAAGTATGTCGCCATCATGGGCAATAGCTGGTTGAGATCGACACCACTTCGGTACCAGGCAATCAACCGATGAACCGCCGCTGCGTGTCTCAAATCATGTAGACGTGGCTGATTCCGAGGACCGCCGTCGCGCTCAACGCAGGCCAGCCTGCACAGCCGCCGCCAAGTAGGCTCTACGGTAGATTGACAAGCGCGTTCACCAGTCCTCATGACAAAGAATGCCTTATCCATTTCGCAATGTGGGTGACGCTCATCACGCTTAATGTACTTTGCCAAGACATGGGTGAGATCCTTTCCTATCGGCACCAGGCGGCTCTTGTGAAACTTGGTATGCCGGATTGTCAATATCGCCTCTGGGATATCAACATCTTGTTGGTTGAGTCTGAGCGCTTCCCCTAACCGAAGTCCAGCACCATAGAGCGTCAGTACTATCGTGCGCATTGTGTCCTCATCAAGCTTTGCGCGGTAGGACTGACACGCCTCAGAGGTTGCCAGGAGCAACCGCTTCAATTCCGCCTGAGTGTAGATGTAAGGAATAAAGCTGGAGGGCGGATGTTTTGCCAACAATGGCAAGACTGGAAGTTCAATACCATGCCGTCCTGCGACGTACTGGCAAAAACCTCTGAGTACCCGGTATTTGCGGGCGACTGTATCCGGTGTTACTCCGCCAGCATGTAGAGCTTCCTGCATTTGATCGAGGGTGATCTGCTCCAATGAGAGGTTGCCTAAACGCTTTAAGAACGCTCGCAGTACGAACTCTTCAGATTTAAACCCGTGTCCAAGGGCTCGTTTATGAATCAAGTACTCGGTGACTAACAGTTCGGAGGTCATAGCAACTCTCCGAGGTCGATCTCAGCAACTTGACGTAATCGGGGCAGGTCAATCTTTGCATATATGGCAGTTGCCGTAGCACTTCTATGGCCCAGTTGATCACCAATTTTCTTTAGTGAAAAGCCCTCAGAGAGCAGGTGTTGTGCACAGGCATGCCGCAAGTTGTGAGGACTGTAGGCGAGCGCCCCGTCGCGAATCGCTGCTGAGCGTGATCGCACGATTGGCGAGATGCTTTCTGCTGATAATGGTCTCGACGGTGCTTTCATCGCTAGAAACACTTCCCGGTGGGAACAGCGAGGACGTACCTCTGTCAGATACCGAATGAGCGCATCTCCTACAATCTGCGTCAGCGGGTAACATTGAACACGACGCTGCTTTTCACGGGTGATCTTCAGGGTCATTTCCTCCCAGTCAATATCGTGAAGCTTTAGTCTCGCCACCTCCCCACGTCGAAATCCGTAGTTTGCCAGTAACAGAATGATGGCACGGTCGCGGATCGTTACCGCGTCGTCCCTTGTCAGACTTGCGATGAGAGCTTGGACATCTGACCACGTCATGTACGAAGGCAGCCGTTCATCGGAATACATTCTTGGCGATTCGATCAGTGCTGCCAAACCAGCAACGCACCAGCCTTGCCCCTCTGCGTAACGTACAAAACTGCGCAGATCACTGGCCAATGCTGATAGCGATGAACGGCACCACCCGCGTTCACTCTGCAGGTGGAGGTAGTCGTCTAGATCCCGTATTGTAAGTAACTTTAGCGACTGCAACGCTGGCAGCATCGATTCCAAAAAGTTACCGACTCTCAGGCAGCGGGTCTCGATCGTTACTTCCGATAGACCACGCTCGTCGCGCATGAATCGCTCAAACGCAGATACATGGTGATTAAATGCCGAGTTACTTCTATTCGTTGTATCCAACTGTCCAAGGAAGGAATACCACTTAATGGCATACCTTTCCAGTAGTTGGCAAGTGTGCTCAGACCACTTGCCATTGGCTGTGAAGGGATGGCTCTTCATGTGAGTCTTAGCTAAACGGGCAAGCCGCCGAATTTCTCCCCTGCCGATCACCTGTTGATCCGTGGGCATACACGACACGATGATAAGTAACAGCCAGGCAACTTTTCTAAGCATCCTCGGCTTGTAGCTCTGTTCAGCGCAATGAGCGAGAAATCTTTCTCGATCAGCAAGCATAGGTGCTGCACGGTGCCTGGCGATTACAGCTGCTGATTGGTGCAAATGATCCAACATGTTGAATACTCCGGTTGTCAAAGGGAGTATCAGTCTGAACTCAATCGTTATGTGCTACTCGATTGCTCACTACCGTTGTGAAACGAGGCTGCTGGGAACGAGTAGCACATAAGTGACTCGAGCCCATAATGGTATTTATGGAGTCGACTCCATAAATACCAGAACGGCAAGCAAGAAAATCTATGGGCGAATGGCACTAACTTAGGCTGCAAGCTTGCTTTCATGACCGTGTCGGATGATTTTTTTACGTGCGATATTCCGAGGCTGTTGTAGCAGAGGGAACGGTTTAGGTCGTCTTTTTCGCTGTCTCGGTTC